>OGIE01000584.1_pt1 | contig 54252 bp, 49 predicted proteins | sample 1571581 | NCBI WGS metagenome assembly OGIE01 (sample SAMEA2582021, study PRJEB24529) | metagenome | biome: Human gut stool | place: China | collected 2011 | reverse complement strand
CACAGGTTGCCTGGATGAACAGGGAACAGATAAAAGAATTGTTTGATGCAAATATATTTGTGGAGACATTGGAATACTTCTTTACGGAAGTGGATAAAGAAAGGAGATAAATGTTTAAATTTATTTTTGATTTAGCAACAGAACCATTGGGATTACCGATTGAATGGTATTACGAATGGATTATTTTGGCAGTAATTGGATATATTGCATATTTGATTGCGTATGAAAAAGTAGGAAGCTTGTATCATGAAGATCTCATCTCGGGGAGAGCGGCGGGTTCATTTTGTCACTGGATAATTCGAACTCTTTATTTTATCGTTATGTGGGCTATTGCATATGGAGTGATTTGGATTGGCAAATTTGTTATGGCACATAAAATACAAGTTGCTATTGGCATATGCAGTATTGTGGCGGTTGCCATAGCTGTAAAAATATTTATTTGGATTAAAGAACGAAATGAATTAGTCAAAGTGCCAGTAAAAGTTGAAAATAATGATAACCGGTAAAATGCTTTAGAAATAAAGAAAGTTGGTGCATATATGAAAGAAAAAGAACATCAATCCATAGAGTGGAAGGAGTCATGGCAGGATGAATATTTGAAATGGATTTGTGGATATGCCAATGCCTACGGTGGAACAATATACATAGGTACGGATGACGATGGTAATGTTGTAGGTATTGATAATGCAAGAGATTTATTAGAGCGAATTCCTAATAAGATTACAGATACAATGGGAATCATTGCAGATGTGAATTTGTTATATAAAGGCGAACTTGAGTATCTGCAGATAATGGTTGATAAATACCCATCTTTAATAAGTTTTCGTGGAAAATATTATTATCGTTCCGGAAGTACCATGCGTGAGATTACCGGAAAGGAATTGGAAAGAGCTTTGTTAAAAACGCAGGGAAGAACATGGGATGGTGTGCCTCTACCAAAACTGACAGTAGCTGATTTGAAGCAAGATGCAATACAGTTATTTAAAGATAAGGCAGTGAAAAGAGGAAGGCTTACAAAGGAAGAAGTCAGCGTGGAAGATACTATCTTGATGGATAACCTGCACCTGATTGATGAAGATGGATATTTGATAAGAGCAGCAATGCTTGCATTTTATAAAGATCCAGAGAAGTGGGTAACAGGTTCTTATATCAAAATCGGATATTTTGGAAAATCGGATTCCGATTTGGTGTATCAGGATGAGGTGCACGGGCCTTTGATAGAGCAGGTAGATAAGACCGTTGATTTAGTTTATACAAAATATATGAAGGCCTTGATTGATTATGAGGGAGTCCAGAGAATTGAGCAATTTATGTTCCACAAGGACGCATTCCGTGAGATTTTGTTGAATGCCATTGTTCATAAGGATTACAGTAGCTGCAATCCAATCCAGATTAGCGTTTATGAGGACAAGATATATATTTGGAATGATGGTGAGATGCCTCCAAATCTGGATTCAACTGACAAGTTGTTTATGAAGCATTCATCAAAGCCTTATAATCCGAAATTGGCTAATATCTTTTTCAAAAGCGGTATGATTGAAGCGTGGGGAAGAGGATTTGAGAAGATTAGGGAAGCCTGTGTGTTGTATGATGGACCATTGCCGGAATACGAGATTAATGAGGCTGGAATTATGGTTCTGTGTAAGGCTTGTGATAAGTATTTGGGGTTGTTGAGGAATGATGGTCAGCATCCTGACCATTATCCTAACCAAAATGGTCAGGATTTGAACAAGCAAATCATTGATTTTTGTAAAGACCCGAAGTCGGTCCAAGAAATAATGGATGAATTTGATTTTGATAGCAGGACAAGTTTTAGAAGAAAGTATTTAACACCTATGCTGAAAAATGGTGTGTTAAAGATGACTATACCGGAAAAGCCATCAAGTAAAAATCAGAAATATTTTTCGTAAGAAAATAACCTAACCACATCTTAACCAATGTGGTTAGGTTATCGGGAGTAAAGTCTGGTGCCGTAAATGCCTTTTGCATTAACAATTAGTAGCCCGGGAGGATTTATTGAGGGAGTAAATTTGAAAAATTTGCTAACAGTAGAGCCTCATGGGCGTAATCCGGTATTAGCGGATGCATTAAAGAGAATAGGTCTTGCTGAAAAAACAGGCAGAGGAATAGATAGAATTTTTGAGGGTTCTATTGTATTTGGTAGACCGTTACCAGACTATTCAGAAACAACATCAACTTATGTAAAGTTGTTTATTCAGAGGGCAGAACCTGATTTGGCGTTTACAAAAATGATTTCCAATGAAGAGAATCGATTGGGAAGGTCCTTGCCGATTAACTCTTTATTGATTCTCTCAGCCTTGCAAAGCCAGCGTAGGTTAACAATAGCTGAAATTGCAGAGGTAACAAATATTGGGGAAATACGTGCTAAAGCAGTTGTCGAAAAGTTAGTTGAAGCCGGTTTGGTTGATGCTAGTGGTAATAATAAAGCACGCTTTTATATACTTAGTTCCAAGGTGTATAAAGAGCAGGATAATATCGTGGGATATGTTCGACAGACGGGAATTGATGCGGTGAAATATGAAGCATGGATTATGGAATTAATACAGAAACAAGGCGGAAAAATTACCAGAGATAATGTTGTAGAGTTATTAAATGTTACTCCACCGCAAGCTTATCGTTTATTGAAAAAAATGTCTGATAAAGGCCGGATTAAGCTTGTTGGAAATGGGCGATCAGCATATTATGAATTGGTTAAATAAACACACAATAAACGCACGCGTGCGTTTCGTGTGTTTGTAATCATATGAGTCTAATATAGATTATGGTATCCGTTATGCAAGCAGCAGGGAGCATAGCGGACGGATGATAAAACTAGAGCTTATGAAACTGATATATGTATGAGAAGAGTGCGGAGCGTAATGCTCCGCACTCTTTAAAATATGGATGTGGGATAACTGATGTTATGGTATAATCATTGGTGTATATTGAATTTGTCGGCTTGAAAAAATATAGGGAGCATAAAAATGATTCATTTTGGATTTTCGTATATGGGGTTGATATTTCTGTTAATGTTGTTTATTCCCAATATCATTTGGACAAAGCACAAACCAAAGGATTATGAGCAGTATGTTGTAAATGAAAATAAGGTATTGTTACTGTTTGAAAGAATCGGAGAAATACTTATCTGTGGTATTGTGTTGATCTTCTCTGATTTTAATTTGCGGAAACCGAATCTTTGGACAATATGGCTGATTCTGGCTGTTTTGTTGATGCTTTGCTATGAAGGTTATTGGATCAGATATTTTCGCAGTGAACAGAAAATGACGGATTTTTATTCGGCTTTTCTTGGAATACCGGTTGCTGGAGCAAGCCTGCCGGTTGCAGCTTTTTTCTTTTTAGGGATTTACGGTGCTAACTTTTTCCTACTTTTGGCAACGGTTATTTTAGGAATTGGTCATATAGGTATACATATGTCTCATAAAAAGGAAGTTTTTAATGACGAGAAAAAGAAAGGGATTCTTTCACGAATTTTTCGCGTAGTATTTATAGCTGCGCTGGTAATTGTTTTCGGAGGGATTACTATAATAATCGGAGCCAGAAACTATAATGCAATCAGGGGATGTATACATAGTTCCAATGGAATTGAGGAAGAAGGCTATATTGATTTATGTGGGCAGGAACAGTATTATCTGATTCGAGGAGAAGATGTAAGTAATCCTGTAATTATTTGGATTCATGGAGGTCCGGCAAGTCCTGATACAATGGAAACATATGCATTTTCAAATTATCTTAAGGATGACTATACTGTAGTTGCATGGAATCAGCGAGGCTGCGGAAGAACCTATTATAAAAATAAAGATAATGATCCTTATAATGATACGGCAACTTTTGAGCAGGCACAGGCAGATTTGGATGCCTTGGTCGATTATGTTTGTGACAGATTTCAACAGGAAAATGTAATATTGGTAGGACATTCCTATGGCACTATGGTCGGGAGCAAATATGCAATCGAACATCCAGATAAGGTAGCAGCTTATGTTGGTGTCGGACAAATGGGGGCAGGCGGGAGTGATATTTATGCTTACGAAGATGCTCTTTCTATTGCCAGGGAAAAAGGAGATGATACAACTGCCATGATTGCTGCTTTTGAAAAATATCAGGCAGATGCAACATTAGAAAATATGCTTGCATTAAGAAGTTATGTGTCACCTTATCATGTACCGGAAAAAGAAAACAATTATATAATGACTGCACTGACCTCTCCTTATCTGGGAGTATATGATGTGCTCTGGTTTGGAAAGCAGTTAGGGAACCTTTCAGATTTTGTAGAGTTAAACAGCCAGCTTTTTGATTATATAAGTATCGAAGATGTATATGCGTATGGAACAGAATATCAAATTCCGGTAGGCTTTATTTCAGGGTCGTGTGACTGGATTACTCCGGTAAAGTATACCGAAGATTATTTTCATACAATTACAGCACCGAAAAAAGAGATGCAGTTAATTGACGGCTGGGGTCACACTGTACCGCAGGAAAGTCCGAAAGAATTTGCAGATACTCTAATGCAGGTATTAGAGACAATTACAAATTAAGGATGGATATGTGATGGCGTAAATAAAACTCGCACCGCTGGTGCGAGAAATTAGCTGGAGCAATAATATCATCATTATGGAAAAATGTAAGGATGATTTGCAACGTGAATTTTACATTCAAATGACGAAAAGAGTGGAGACTATGCATTCATAGGAAATCAATATCATCTGATGGCGGGGAACAGAGATTTATATATTGATTTATTGCTATTTCATAGAAGATTGAGAAGCCTGATAGCCATAGAATTGAAAATCGGTGAATTTGAAGCAGAATACGCCGGAAAGATGCAACTGTATCTGACAGCATTGGATGAACAGGTTAAATTACCAGACGAGAATCCATCTATTGGTATTATTATTTGCAAGAACAAGGATAAAACTTATGTAGAATATGCTTTAAAGAATATTAGTGCACCGATTGGTGTGGCTACATATCAGTTAAGAAATACGTTACCGGAAGAGATGAAAGCATTGCTTCCGGAGCCGGAGGAGATTGTGAGGAGATTGAGGATATTTGAGTGAGATATTAATAGAAAATCGTAACACGTGGTTTATAACAAAAGCGAATCAAATAAATGATGTTAAATCAATAACAGTAAAATTGTAAGAACAAATGTTGCACGTTCATCGATAGAAGATAATGCAGGAAAAGATGAACTATTGAGTATTAGTTATTCAATATACAAAAGCAATGTAGAAAAACAGATTAATAATTTTAAGGGAAAAGGGAAATCACAGTCTTGGATTGCTTCAGAAGCAAGATATTTAACGAATCAATTATCAAATAATGGTTTTCGGTAGTGAACAGCAGGCCTGAAAATTTCGTCACCGAGTGGCTGGAGCGTGTACCGTGCCCGGTGATCTGCATCGATGGAACAGCTCCGGTTGAGGAGAATGTCGACTATCTTTTGAGAAAATTGTAAACACGCTGGAACAGGATGAATTTTATGTGAGGGCAAGCCGTGTGGAAATACCTGCATCGATCACAGCAGTGGAATTTTACAGAAAGTTTGGGTATGATTACAAGAATGGAAAAAAGGAGCTTGATGAGGAACATCACTATCTGTTGGAAAAGATTGTGAAAGCAGAAAAATATGAGTATAATAAGGTTGATCATAAGAATGATATAGGATAAAGATAAAGGAGATCAAAGTTCATGCAATTCATATGTTATCCGAAATGTTCAACCTGTCAGAAAGCCAGGAAATGGCTTGAGGCAAATCATCTGGAATTCACGGAACGTCACATTGTAGAGGAGAATCCTTCCTATGAAGAACTGAAGGAATGGTATGCAGAGAGTGGACTTCCATTAAAGAAATTTTTTAATACCAGTGGTATGTTGTATAAAGAGATGCAGCTTAAGGATAAGCTTCCTACAATGAGTGAAGAAGAACAGTTGAAGCTTCTTGCAACGAATGGCATGCTTGTGAAACGTCCGCTTATCGTGAATGGAAACATAATACTGACCGGTTTCAAGGAAGCGGAATGGGAGAAAGCGCTGTTATGATTCATTTCCGGGTCATGTGACTGGGTTATGCCGGTGAAATACACGGAGGATTATTATAACGCCATTACAGCACCAGGGAAGGAAATGCAGTTGATCGAAGGCTGGGGACATACTGTTCCACAGGAAAATCCCAAAGAGTTTGCGGATACGTTGAAGAAGATGTTGGAAGACATGGTAGAACAATAAATTTATTTATAAAAGTTGAAGGTAAAAAAATAGTCAACAATTTCTGTAAAAGTAATGGTAAGATATTTTATATGTAATATTAAAAAGGAGGGTTACCAAATGCAAATTTACGTTAATGCAAAAGCCAGATGTGATGGCGATGGATCAAAGGAGCGGCCGTTTAAGAGAATCAATGATGCGGCGAAGATTGCGATGCCGGGGGATGAAGTGCTGGTTCTGCCCGGCGTTTACCGGGAGTATGTGAATCCCATCCATAGCGGAACGGCAGAAAACAGGATCGTATATCGGTCCGTGGAGCCGCTTGGAGCAATCATCAGTGGTGCGGAGGAAGTGAAGAACTGGAAGCATTTCTGCCAGGATATATGGGTTACGCACATTCCGAACGGAGTATTCAATGACTACAATCCTTACAATACGCCGGTTTATGGGGACTGGTATTTTGCGAAGGACGAGCGTCACACAGGATGCGTCTATCTGAATGATAAAGCGATGTATGAGGCGCTGACTCTGACAGAGTGCGATCATGCTCCGGTTTATGAACCATCCTGGGAGCACGAGTGGACCAGATACAAGTGGTATGCGGAGTGCGAGCGTGATGAAACTGTTATTTATGCGAACTTCCAGGGAAAGGATCCGCGTGAGGAAAAGGTTGAGATCAATGTCCGCAGGGAGTGCTTTATGCCCAGTGAAGAGCACGTGGATTTCATCACCCTGTCCGGCTTTTATATTGAAAAAGCAGCTACGACCTGGGCACCGCCGGCAGCTTATCAGGACGGCATGGTGGGTCCGCACTGGGCCTATGGCTGGATCATTGAGGACTGTGAAATCGTCAACAGCAAATGCTGTGGAATTTCTCTTGGCAAATATTATGATGCAGAAAATGATCATTACTTTACCCGTAAGCATGTAAAAAGTGCGACCCAGATGGAACGTGACGCGGTATGCCGTGGTCAGTATCATGGGTGGTTAAAGGAAAAGGTCGGTTCCCACATCATTCGTAGATGTAACATTCATGACTGTCAGCAGACCGGTATTGTGGGAAGAATGGGATGCGTTTTTTCGACCATTGAGGACAACCATATCCATCACATCAATAACATGATGGAGCTTGGTGGCGCGGAGATCTCAGCAATTAAGCTACATGCGGCAATTGATGTTGTGATTCGCAGAAACCATATTCATCACAGTACGATGGGAATCTGGCTGGACTGGGAAGCACAGGGAGCACGGGTTTCCCAGAATCTGCTCCATGACAACGATGTTCCGGAAGGCTCGACAAAGCTGGAAGGCGGCATGGAAAGTCAGGACATTTTCGTGGAAGTCGGTCATGGGCCTACCTTAATCGATAACAATATTATGCTGTCACGCTATGGACTTCGTGTGGCAACCGAGGGTGTTGCCATGGTACATAACCTGATTCTTGGAGCGTTTACCATGGTCGGTTCCGGTGTGGATAACTGGGTAGATGGAAGAGAACAGCGCAGATATACGCCTTATCATATCCGCCACAGGACAGAGGTTGCAGGCATGATGACGATTCTGCACGGGGACAATCGTTTTTATAACAACATTTTTGTACAGGGACATCCCATTACGAATGAGGAGCCGAAGGAATCTCCGTTCTATCAGCAGGTTGGTACGCATGTATGGGACGAATATCCGACTTATAAAGAATGGATTGCGAAATTTGACATGGAAGAAGAAAAGCCGGATATGGGCAAGCTCGAACCGGCACACTTCAGCCATCTTCCGGTCTGGGCAGACGGCAATGTTTATCTTGCCGGGGCAAAGGCATGGAAGAAGGAAAAGCATAATCTGGTGAAAGATGATGCGGATGTTCAGATCGAACTGCTGGAAGAGGATGGACAGTACAGGCTATCCACTAATCTGTACGATTATCTGGACGGATTTACCACAGGAATTATCAATAGCGATATCCTGGGCAAAGCATTTGAACCGGAGCAGCGGTTTGAGGAACGGGATGGATCCGATATTGTATTCCAGAGCGATTATCTGGGTAATCATCGTGGCGTATCTACGGTTCCGGGACCTTTTGCAGATGTGAAGGAACTGGATGAAGTGATCTGGATTGATTAATGTGTATACCGCATCAGATATTTTCATCCGGTGCGGTATTTGCTATAATGTAATGAGTAGAAAGTCACAATGAAGGACTGTTTGAGAAGGAGAGAATATTATGGATTTTTTCAGTTCACAGAAAATAACGAATCATATTACAAGAATTTACCTTCCGGGGGATGTTCAGGCATATCTTGTGGAGGGAATGGACAAGTCGGTTCTTATTGACACCGGCTGTGGTATAGGTGACCTCAAAGCCTATGTAGCAACACTTACCAACAAACCGATTACGGTTCTGCTTACACACGGACATCTCGACCATGCACCCGGAGCCGCACAGTTTGACACGGTATACATGAATCTGGCAGATTGTGGGATTTATGCAGCGCATGATCTGATCCAGCAAAGAATTGATTATGTAGAAAACACTTCTTTTGCCGGAAAATATAAAAGAGAAGATCTGCTCCCGGAGAATAGTGCAGATGCATTTCTGGATCTGCAGGATGGCATGCGTTTTGATCTTGGAGGACTTCATATTACAGCATATGCCTGTCCGGGGCATACCCCTGGCTCCATGGCATTTTTAATGGAGGAGGACAGAATGCTTCTTTTGGGAGATTCCTGTAATCCATTTACGTTTTTGTTTGACATTACCAGTCTTGGGCTTTCCTCATATGAGAATAGCCTGAAAAGCCTGTTGGCAAAGGTGGAGGGGAGCTATGATGATGTGCTTTTATCCCATGGAACAGGCGGCATACCGTCTGCCAATATGATTCAGGATAATATTGCAGTTTGCGAAGCAATTAAAGAGGGGAAAGCAGATAACATTCCTTATGAGTTTATGGGAAGGAAGGCTTTTCTTGCTTTTAAACCAGATTCTGAGAATGAATATGGACAGATCAGGGGAAATATCGTTTACAATCCGGATCGTATTAATGAATAATCATTCTGAAACAGGAGATAAAAGCCGTGGGAGAAATGCTTACGCTCCAGGTTACCATCTTTTCTGTGATGGCGATAGGATTTTTACTAAAGAAAATGAAACTGATTTCAGCCAGGGGACAAAAGGAGATTACCGATCTGGTCATTAACCTGATTCTCCCGGCGAACATCATTACCAGTTTCATGACAGAAATCAGCAGTGATACCATTTCTGATTGTGCGTGGATTGCGGTGATTTCTATTGGTATACAGCTTATAGCACTGTTTTATGGTAATCTCTTTTTTCATAAAGAAAATGAGAACAGGCTGAAATGCCTGAGATATGCGATCATTTGTTCCAATGCCGGATTCCTGGGGAATCCGGTAGCGGAGGGAGTGTTCGGATCGATCGGGCTGATGCTTGCCAGCGTGTACCTGATTCCACAGCGGATTATGATGTGGTCCGAAGGAATTGCCATCTTTTCCGGTGTGTCTGACAAGAAGGCAACCCTGAAAAAGGTAGTGACGCATCCCTGTGTACTGGCCTGTTTTATTGGTTTTATTCTGATGGTTGGACAGATTAAATTACCGGCCGTGATTCTGACTCCGGTTCAGACGCTTGGCAGATGCAACACGGCTCTTTCCATGATGGTGATCGGAATGATCCTTGCAGATATTGATGTAAAAACAATCCTCGACAAAACCGTGATCCGCTATACGATCCACCGTCTCGTCATCATTCCAATCATGGTATACCTGGTATGCCGGCTTCTTCCTGTCAGCAGACTGGTCTGTGGAGTCAGCGTGCTTCTTGCAGCAATGCCTGCCGGTGCAACGACCAGTATGCTCGCCGCGAAGTATGACCGTGATCCGGAATTTGCAACAAAGCTTGTGGTATTTTCAACTCTGTGCTCCATCCCGGCAATTATGATCTGGAGCAGTGTGCTGATGTAATGAGAGGTAAGTACAATTATCAATGCAGATCCTGTCAGCAAAGGTGATTTTAAATGGATTTTACAGCATAATTTCGTGCACTGAAAAGCTACGAAAAAGAAAAGAATAAAAATAGTTCGGAATAGTTAAAGAATGAATCAGGACCGTCTGATGCAGGAGACTGTGGAGGACGGTCCTTTTTTCTGTTTTCAAGGTGCTGATTTCGAAGTTCATCCTGCAAAAATAATTCAAACAGAGGTTGCCTTTTGCAAAACGGAAGTTAAATTTGCTATTTACCGCTATTTACCGTTGAAAATGCTAATTTGCGAAAACGGGGCAGAATCGACATATAAAAATGTAAAAAACGGGGCAAAATATAACAATAATAATTGAAAAAACGGGGCAAAAGTTGTATTGTAAAATTGGAGGTACAGGTTAATGTTTAGAAAAGACTCTATAACAATAGAAGAATGGATCAAAAATTCTAATAAGGCACTTTTAGTCACCGGGGCAAGACAGATCGGAAAGACCTGGCTCATAAGGGATGAAATTGAAAAAAGCGGATATACAAAGTTTGAAATTAATTTTATTGATCAGCCAGATATGGTTCATTATCTCGATGCTGAAATGAGTGCGGATGAATTTCTGGTAAAATTGCGAATGATTATGCCGGAAGATTGCAAACCTCATGAAACCATTGTTTTCTTTGATGAGATTCAGAAATGTCCGGAAATTGTAACCAAAATTAAATTTCTGGTTGATGAAGGAAGCTTTAAGTACGTCATGAGCGGATCCTTATTGGGAGTGGAATTGAAAGGAATTGCTTCAGCTCCGGTAGGATACTTATCGGTATTAAGGATGTATCCTATGGACTTTGAGGAATTTATGATAGCAAATCTTGTTTCGAAAGCAACCTTGGAGATGCTGAAGGATAAATTTGAAACCGTCCGGCCAGTGGATGAATTTATCCACCAGAAACTTCTGGCATTGTTCTTTGTATATCTGATTGTAGGTGGAATGCCCGATGCGGTAAAGACCTATATTGCTACGAAGGATATACGGGAGGTTGATAAGATACAAAGAGATATCGTAACGCAGTACAAAGAGGATTTTTCCCAATACGAGAGTGAGGATAAGAAATTAAAGCTGATATCCATATACGATATTATTCCTTCGGAACTGAACAAGCAAAATAAAAAGTTTGTTTTTACGATGCTGGACAAAGAACTTAAATTTGATCGATATGAAAATAGCTTCTTGTGGTTAAAGGATGCAGGTGTTGCATTGCCTGTTTATAATGTAGAAGCCCCGGTAATTCCTCTTTTGGCAAGCAAAAGCAGTAATGTATTCCGGCTCTTTTCCAGTGATATCGGTCTGCTTACAAGTGCGTATCCGGCAGCAACCAAAATAGAATTAATAAATAAAAATGGGGAAGTAAATAATGGAGCCCATTTTGAAAATGCCGTTGCACAGCAATTATTGTGTAATGGGTTTGAACCATATTTTTGTAAAAAGAAGAATATAGGTGAGCTGGACTTCTTAATTGAGATGGATGGAAAGGTTGTTCCGATTGAAGTGAAATCAGGGAAAGCCTATAGGACACATAAAGCACTGGATCATTTCATGAATGTTTCGGACTATCATATCGAGAAAGCATATGTTTTTTCTATTGGAAATGTAGAGAAAGACGGAAATGTGACGTACCTTCCCATATATATGTGCTATCTTGTCAAAGAACAGAGCATAGGGCAGTTGATCGTGGACCTGGATATGGAGGGTCTGTAAAAATAGGGGATTATGGAAACAAAAGATGACATAAATCTACGAAAATATGACAAATGGAAAGACAAAAAGTTAGAAGTATAGTAATATTATATATACAATCATTTTCAGATATTTTACCGGACAATAAATAGTAATCATTTCATTAATGTATAATATAGGATGAAGAAAGTGAAAGTAATAAGAAGAGGTTGGCAAGGGATAGGACTTAGATAATCCAAGGAAATATAGGCAATAATGAAAAGACACTAATTCGAGAGTACCCATACATTTTGATATTATATATTATTTGCATTTTAAAGTGTAGATTTGGTAAGGTCATTGAGAAGTGTTGACGTAGTATAAAATGTGAAATTATATGTAAAAGGTGGTATGAAAGTATGGCAGAAAATGAATTTATTCTTTCTCCTTTGGTAACAGAAAATTTTGATGAAAAATCAAGAAAAAAATTCTTAGTAAAGTATAGACTTTATTCTGAATATTCTAGAAGTGGACAAGATTTTCATTTTTTTGTACAGGAAAATATTCAGAATGGACGAATAGATAAAAATGATTTAGCTCAATATTTATTTGAAGAGCTATTATATGGAAACCAAAGACTTATACATATGTATGATTTATATTCCTATAATGACTCATATAAGAATGGAGCAGAATTAATCAGTAGGATACAAACGTATTATTCATATATTGATTCTTTGCCATATAATCAAATATTATTTCAAAATTATAATCATGATATCGGAGACTTGGTTGCGGCTAAATACAAATTGTCTTTAGACCTTAGAGAAATTCAAAGTATAGTATTAATATTTAGTGATAAATGTACAGTGATTGATCATGAGGGCGAGCACAGTGAGTATTCATATACTACAGCAGAAATTGATTTTTCGAAAAATCTTCTATTTATTAAAGTGGAACCTAAGTCTAACATTATTGAAGAGAATAAAAAACCAATGTTGCTTTTGGAAAAATATTATGAAAAAATATCTAAGATTTTGGAATTAAAATTTAATGATTTTAGAAGTCTTCATAAATGTACATTATGCAATATGAATATAGAATTATATCAACAGATATACAAGGAGATGGTAAGAACAAGACCTAGTGGAATAGATGATTTTATTAATGATACAGCCAATAATATCATTAGTAAGAGCGAAATAAGTGATTATGAAATAAAGGTTGCAGAAAATAATGTTTTTAATATTCATGATATTTTACAGAAAATGGTTGAACATATATTGATAACTAATATTTTGTACGAATCTAATAATCAAAGAGAGTTTGAAGATGTACAAGGGTATGTAACGTATATAAAGTTTAGTGATGGAACCAATATCAGTGCACGCCTTAAAAGTGAAAAATATGTTAAACCTATATTTGCATCTGAAACGTTTATGGCATTGCGATCATCAATAGAAAATGCAAAACAGATATCAGAACTAAAGGTTTATTGGTTTTATCATTTTGCAGGTCTAAGAGTATCTTATGATGCTACAAATTTGAAATGTCTAGAAATTCGATTGTATAAGTATCATGAGAAGGGGGAGTTTGATTATGCAATCTCTAAATATAAAGAATGTGAATATCGAACAAGACAGAAGAATAATAAATTACTTGCGATGGAAGCTTAATCATAACAGAAGTGAAATAAATGCAACTAATCTAGCTCGTTATTTAAATATAAGTGTATCAGAGGCAGAAGAAAAGTTAGAAGACCTTTACCAAAAAAGCATGATAGAGTTTACATTGTTGGTCAAATGTCCCAAATGCTTTCAAACATATGAAATAGAGGGTGCAAACAGCAATAAAGTTATAGAATGTTTTGAGTGTAATACAAGCTTTTCGCCAAGTGAGAATAGAAGGCTTATCTCATATGTTTATAAAGTAAACAAAAATAATATAATAATAAATAATGAAAAAATAAAACAAAGGCGTTCGGTTATAGCACAGATAAATGAAAGTGAAAGCTACAAAATGAAGAATAAAAGGGTAAAAGTATTTCTTTCATATAGTCATATTGATGAGGCGTTTAAGGAAAAATTAGATGTACATCTAGCTCCTTTAAAGAGAAGCGAAAAAATAGAGACCTGGAATGACAGAAAGCTAATGCCAGGGGATTCTTTTGATGAAGAGATAAATAAGCACTTAAATGAAGATGAGGTTATCATATTACTTATTAGTGCGGATTTTATTAACTCAGATTATTGTTATATGATAGAGCTTCCAAAAGCATTAGAGAGAAGAAAACAAGGTGAGGCAATTGTAATACCTATAATTCTTAGACCATGCTTATGGAAAGAAACTCCTCTGAAAAATATTCAAATGTTGCCTAAGGATGCAAAACCTGTGAGCAAATATAGTGATGAAGATGATGCGTATCTGGAAATTGCAGAGAGTATAAATGATATTATTAATAAATTTATAAATAATCATTAGACCAATGGTACTGTTATGAGAAATTGAGAATAAAGAAAGCGCAGTATGGAGGTTTCAATAGATTGTATACTAATATTAAGAGCATAAACACAATGCTCACAAAACAAACAATTCTTGAAATATTAGACAAGCCTGGCCTGCAGGCAGGAATCAATGATTACTGTTATTTGCTTAATAATCTCTATTCTACCAATGTGGCAGAAGATGCACATTATCAGGATGTATTCAGAAAATTTTATCAGATGCGGAAATTTTACAGTGATGAATTTGCAAGTGGTTATTTTCAGCTGCTTGAGGAATTGAAAGCAGATCAAAATAACATCACTTTTCAGGAGATATTTGATCGGATCCTGGGGATACAGAATACCTTTGAAATGTCTTTTTCGAGTAAAATGTTACATATGCTGCAGCCGGAGAACCCAATTTGGGATAATGTGGTTACGAAGGAGCATTTTGGATTTTGCATGCCGGCATCAGGACATAAAAACCGTGAAAGTGCATGTGTGCAGAGATACGATCTGTACAAAAAGAAATTTTATGAATATTTGCATTCTGATGAAGGACAGATGATCCTGACTTTATTTGATCAGAAATTCCCCGATTTAGAGGTATCTGATGCTAAGAAGATTGATTTTGTGTTATGGCAGGATCGAAGCAAACAGACGGCAAATCCCCCATCCGACTGCACCATTCCAATTGATAATGGTCTTATTAATATCCGGGTAGGAGCAGTTATAAGAAAGGGAAATCAGTTCCTTATGGTTGGCAATGAGCGGCAGGCTGGGGAAGGAAAGAAAGACCATGGCACTGTTTAAGAAAAAACTCATTCTGCATACCTATGATAAAGAAAATGAAAAGCCGCTGATTAAGGCAAGTATCTGTAATGGAGAGCAGGTTGCAGGATTTAAGAATCTGCATACAGGCGAATTCAGGGAAGTGATGCTGATTCGAGGCTTTGAGGATCTTGAAACATTTAAGAAGCAGTATGGAATTCAGGATCAGATCACAAAGGAATATTGAACATCTGGATGCAATCGCGTTCGAATGCACCCAGACGTTAGCTGCCGGTGGAGAAAATGTGATTTTGCCTGCAAAAAGATGATCCTAAATCGTGCCGTCCTTTTCGGCCTGATCGACTTCTATGGCAAGCTTTTTTACATGACCGGAAAGCATGAGCAGGGCAATCAGGTTGGGGACTGCCATAAGTCCGTTGAAGGTATCGGAGATGTCCCAAAGTAGTCCAAGGTTCATGGTAGCTCCAACGATGGAAACGAAGGAATATACTACGAGGAACGGACGGACGAATTTTTCGCCGCCGAGGAATTCGATGCAGCGGGAGCCGTATAAGCCCCATCCGATAATGGTGCTGAATGCGAAGCAGCACATGGCAATCGCTGTGAGGATGGATACCCAGCCGCCATAGGTTGCCGTAAAGCCGGAGATGGTTAATTCTGCACCGGCTGCCTGTCCATAGGAAATATTCGGAGCGGCAAGCAGAATGACGAGTCCGGTCAGGGTACAGATTACAATGGTATCCATGAAAACTTCAAAAATTCCAAACATACCCTGGTGAACTGCATTGTCAGTATCGGCACAGGCATGGGCGATGGATCCGGTACCAAGGCCGGCTTCGTTGGAGAAGATTCCTCTTGAAACACCCTTTTTCATACTAAGGAACATCGATCCGATGATACCGCCGGTTGCTGCTCTGGGGGTAAAGGCACCACTCACAATCTGGGCAAAGACTCCGGGTACGCGTTGGATGTTCAGGATAATTACGCCCAAGGCAAGGATGACATACAGAACTGCCATAAAAGGGACGAGCTTTTCAGATACCTGTCCGATTCGCTTGATTCCGCCAAGCAGTACCATGGCAACCAGTGCGGCGATAAAGATGCCGAAGATCAGGTTAACATTGCTGCTGGGTTCGCCCTTTAAAATATTAAAATTCATAAGTGCGGTATTTACAGAAGAAACAATGGTATTTACCTGAGTCGCATTACCGGTTCCGAAGACGGTCAGTACGCCGAAGACCGCATAAAAGACAGCCAGGAAATGCCATTTTTTAGACAGGCCGTTTTTAATGTAATACATAGGTCCGCCAACGTACTCGCCGTTTTTATTTTTTTCACGGAAATGGATGGCGAGGGTTACTTCAGAAAACTTGGTACACATGCCTAAGAATGCGGAACACCACATCCAGAAGATGGCACCCGGTCCGCCAAGTGCGATGGCACCGGCAACGCCTGCGATATTTCCGGTTCCGACGGTTCCGGCAAGAGCCGTACATACAGCCTGAAAGGGACTCATGGAGCCATCCCTGGCCTGCGTTTTGTCAAAAATCTTTCCGATGGTGTTTTTCATGGCAACGCCAAACTTGCGCACCTGAATACATCTCGTTCTGACGGTTAAAAGGATGCCGACGCCGATGATGCAGATCATGGCGGGAACACCCCAGATGAAGCTGTTTACAACACTGTTAATACTTGCAATTTTTTCTGACATTTTCCCTTTATTCCCTCGTAAAAATTTTAACACGACAACTTAATTATTATGACATAGAATCGTATCGGTTTACAAGAAAATTTTTGAGGATAATTGGCGGATGGATAACAGGCAATAGAAAATTAACAATGTGAATTGAGATCTGTTTCAGTCCGTGATACGATAAGAAAGAAATCAGATTGGATCAGGAGGACAAACCATGGCTTACTATGTGACAGAGGGTGCAGTTATCAAAGGAAATATCACAATTGGAGAAGACTCGGGCATCTGGTACAATGCAACGATTCGTGGCGATTCCAATCAGATTGCCATTGGCAGCAGGACGAATGTACAGGACAATGCCGTGGTGCATGTGAGCTCCGGTTATCCGGTGAGTATTGGAAATGATGTGACGATCGGACATGGTGCGATTGTTCATGGATGTACGGTTGGAAGCAATACGCTCATTGGAATGGGAGCTATTATTCTGAACGGAGCAGTGATTGGGGACAACTGCATCATTGGTGCGGGAGCTCTTGTGACACAGAATACACACATTCCGGATGGAAGCCTTGCCTTTGGCAATCCGGCGAAAGTGATCCGCAGCCTGACTCCGGAGGAAATCAGGGAAACGGGGAATAATGCACAGCGATATGTGAATGCGGCGAAGGCTCAGCTCCGGGAAGTGAACTGTGAATAATTACTGTAATTGTTGTAACTATTCAGTACAGGTCGAAGCATTTACTGCTGAGACCGTAAGAAAATGATTCAGTAATGCAAAATCCCATCGGCGAAGCCGATTTAGAATGGATTTTGCATCGTAACTGTGAAGGTACTGAACAGTTACTAATTGTTCAATTATGCCATTCGTATAGTGGTAAAGCATACGAAAAAGGAGACAAATAAGATGGAACATTATTCGGTTTATGAACTTTTGTGGCTGTTTTACATTTACTCGTTTCTTGGATGGATTTTTGAAGTGGTACTGGCAGCCTGCAAGCAGCGGAAATTTGCAAACCGCGGACTGGTGAATGGTCCGTTCTGCGTGATTTACGGTATTGCAGCGGTGCTGATGTCCGTGGGCTTACGGGAAATGTCGGGACCGTGGCTGTTCCTTTTTGCAACCGTATATGCAACGGCTGTGGAATGGGTAGCCGGTCATCTGATCGAAAGGGCCTTCAGGGAGCGTTGGTGGAATTACTCCAACATGAAGTGGAACCTGGATGGCTATATCTGTTTACCGATGTCTCTTTGCTGGGGCTTTCTGGGATTTGTGACCGTGCGCTGGGGCAATGGATTTGTTCTTGGACTTGTTTCCATGCTTCCTTCCGTTCTTATGCATATTCTGCTTCTGGTGCTGATGATTGCGCTGGCAGTGGATGTACTGGCCTCTTATATCCTGTTAAAAGGAAGAGGAAAATATCTGGCACAGTGGGAGGCTGCCAATGAACAGCTTGACAAGGTAAGCTTCCGCCTGCGTAAGACCATTACCGGAATTATTGACCGGCGAATCAATAAAGCTTACCCCAAAGCGGTCAGGACAACACATACAGAAGCTGCCGGTGAGATGGCCGGAGCGAAGGTGTTTGCGGCAGGCTGCGGGTTCTATAAGGTGGTGATGCTGTTCTTCGTGGGTGCTTTCCTGGGAGATATTACAGAAACGATCTTCTGCCGGATCACGGCCGGAGTCTGGATGAGCCGGAGCAGTGTGGTCTGGGGACCCTTCAGCATTGTCTGGGGACTTGCCATTGCACTTGGAACAGCAATGCTTTATCGATATAAGGATCGCAGTGATGGATTTTTGTTTGGAGTAGGAACCATGCTTGGCGGTGGCTATGAATATCTGTGCAGTGTATTTACGGAGATTGTATTTGGCAAGGTGTTCTGGGATTACAGTAAGCTTCCGTTTAACCTGGGAGGACGAATCAACCTGCTGTATTGCTTTTTCTGGGGCATCGCTGCGGTTGTATGGTTTAAGAAGATTTATCCCTTTGCCGCCAGGTGGATCGAGAAGATCCCGATGAAAGCAGGCAAGCTTCTGACATGGGTACTGATTGTGTTTATGTGCTGCAATGTGGCAGTTTCCTGTGTGGCACTTGTCCGTTATGATGAACGCAGTAAGGGCATCGCAGCAGAAAGCTCCTGGCAGCAGTGGGCAGATGAGCATTACGATGATGCGAAAATGGCGAAGATTTATCCGAATGCGAAGGTGGCTAAGTAACCACATGAGATAAACCTATAGCAGTGGTTTTACGAAGGCGGTTCTGGATAGTTATGATTATGATATGATTTAATTTAATGTAGTGTAATTAAGCCGGTTCCTAAGAACCGGCTTCAGACTGTAGACAAAGCAGCTCTGGGATTTACATCCCAGAGCCCAGACTGTAGACAAAGTCCCGCACAAGAGTGCGGGACTTTGTCTACAGTCTGAGAGTTCGCAAGCGAACTCTTTATTTTGTTATTCTGCACAGGGTAAACTTTACTATTTTTTTAGTGGGGGTTATGTGGTATGGTATGTATAAAGGAGGGGAAAGGTATGCCAGCTTTATCTATGTTTTTGGAATTATTGTAAGAATGTAAAGTGAAAAAGGTGGAAGACATAACAAGCCTCATATACATGCAATTTATGGAAATGGGGAAGTTGTTGTTGGAATAGATGGAGAAGTTTTAGAAGGAAAACTTCCGAATAAACAAATGAAATTATTATTAGCGTGGATGGCAATTCATGAGGAAGAATTGAATGCAAACTGGCAACTGTTAAGTCATGGAGATGGCTATTTCAAAATTGAACCTTTACGGTAGGAGGTGGAATTATGTTACGTCCAACGGCAGTTAAAGTGGAAGCAGTATGTGCTTATCAGATATTAGTAGAATTTGATAATGGAGAAAAAAAATATTTTGATGTAGAGCCTTATATTCAGGGAGAATGGTATGGAAAGCTGCGGATACTTGAATATTTTAAGAAGGTTACTACGGATGGTTTTACGGTCGTATGGCCTGATGGTCAGGATATTTGCCCGGATGAGTTGTATGATTTAGGAAAACTGGTGTCCTAGCCCCACGGATTATGAATTAATTATTTTTAAAACCAAAATTGTGAAAGGAAAGCAACATAGCCCACTTGATTAACAGAGAGGAGACAAGAGATGATACGATTTAATAATGATTACAACCATGCCGCGCATGAGAGTATTTATGCAGCAATGAAGGCCGATCAGGCGAACAATTTTCCGGGGTACGGAGCGGATGAATGGTGTACGAAAGCTGCCGAAGAGATTAAGAAGCTGATTGGCAGGGAAGATCCGGCTATATATCTCTTCCCGGGAGCAACACAGGCGAATTTCGTGGTGTGTGCCGCAGCATTGAATTCGATCCAGAGTGTTGTTTGTCCGAAAACAGGACACATCAACTGTCATGAAGCCGGTTCCATTGAAAACACCGGACATAAGATTATTGAACTTCCGTCAACGGAAGGCAAGATCACGGCACAGCAGGTGCGGGAATGTGCTTCTTCCTATTTTGAGCATGGAGAGGCAGAATATCTGACCGAGCCGAAATTGGTATATATTTCATTTCCAACGGAATATGGAACGATTTATTCGTTAAAAGAATTACAGGAGCTTCACCGGGTATGTAAAGAATATGGAATGTACCTGTTCGTGGATGGCGCGAGAATGGGATATGGGCTGGGCGCATCGGTCAATGATGTAACCTTAAAGGATCTGGCTGAGCTTACGGATGTGTTTTATATTGGAGGAACCAAGTGCGGTGCGATGTTCGGGGAAGCCGTTATTCTGGTGAATGAGGAGCTGAAGCGCCACTTTAAGACCTATATGAAACAGAATGGCGCAGTTCTTGCGAAAGGCTGGCTGCTTGGATTGCAGTTCTACACGCTTTTGAAGGACGGAACCTATTTCACGATTACGAAAAGGGCAGATGAGCAGGCAATGCGGATCAAGGAAGCCTTTCACAAAAAAGAGATCCCGGAATACATGGGAAGCTACACGAACCAGCAGTTTGTGATTTTGTCGAAGGAGCAGGAAGAAAAGCTTTCGCAGAAATATATTTTTGAGCTGGATGGAGTGCTGCCGGACGGACGCAGCGTCGTGCGCTTTTGCACAAGCTGGTCCACGACAGACGAAGAAGTAGATGAACTGGTACGGGATATTCTGGCACTTTAGGATGGAAGATGCTCAAGGAAGTCCGGGGATTGGCATAACGGTAAGGTTATAGTGTTTGCGGAAAGGAGAAAACTGTGATGAAGAGAAAGATTTTGCTCTCGATGCTGGTAGTGATGACTTCAATCTGCATGCTGACGGCATGCGGAAATTCTTCCAACCCTGTACAGGATACGAAGAGTACGGATGCAACAGAAAGCGAATCAATGATGCAGGAAGAGGAAAAGCAGACCGCAGAAGAAACGAATGCAGTCGGGACAACACTTTCCGGAGACGATCAGGAAGCAGCCGGTGAAGATGCGGATAGTATGTCAAGAAATGTTGTCTATCGTTCGGATGAGTTTTATCTTTCGATTGTTCTGCCTGAGGACTGGGAGTACCGGATTTTATCAAAAGAGGATCTGGAAAAAGAAGATAATCTGTATTCCTGTGCGATCCGTTTCTGGCAGAAGGATTATCCGGAGGATATCTTTGTGCTGGGATACCAGGCACCGTTTGGTATGTGTGGAACCGGCGTGACGATAGACGAACTGAAGCTGGAGAATGGGATCACCGGATGGCGATATACAGAAGAACTGGATTCGTCGTTGTGGCTGACGATTACATTGAATCATCCGGAAAACGATGTGAGCGGTGGAACGTATCTGATTACAGCAAGTCCGTCTCTGAAGGATTGGAAGGTACTGGAGCCTGCCTTTGAAGAGATTCTGCAGACCGTGTGGGTTGGACCAAAGAGCGGGGCAGAGGAATTGCTGAAAGGAGCCGACGACGATCTGCTCAAAGAAGATGCGGGTGTTCCTTCGAAAGAAACGGTTCTGGAGCGGCGGAATGCCTGCCTTCAGGGAATGTCGGAAGAGGACATTGCGCGGCTTACCGAGAATATTAAGGTTGCCAATCTGGCAATGGAATATAGTTTCCTGTATGACCGGTTGTTTGAAAGAATGGCAGATCCGGAGGATCTTTACTGGAATTATGTCGATCAGAAGGGAGACATCCAGATTGGGTATTCGCTGGAGCAGGAAGCAGTGGATGCATGGAAGGAGTATTCACAGAATGCCGAAGAGATCACGGATATGGACTCCTACTGGAAGGTTTATCAGCAATATGAGGAAGAGCACGGTCAGCCGGTATATGCCTACAACCGTTTTGATGCGGATAACTTTATCGCGTTGATGGAAGAGATGAAGGGATTGCTTAAGAATGATATGCTTACCGCGGATCTTAATCAGTTGATCGAGAACACACGTCAGGCAAAAGAGACACATGATGTCACTTATATTAAGGAAATTTATTACCTTCTTCATGATATGGATTATTATCTGCTGCGGTATGCTCCCGATGATGTTGCAGCCTTTGTGCAGGATAAAGGTAGAATTGCGGTTTATTACGGAGCTTTACAGGTGTACGGGTAAGAAAAGCCAGAAGGAAGAAGCATATGGAATAAGCATATGGAATAAGAATCAGGGCATTCCTGCGGGAATGCCCTGTCTGTTTACAGTAACTGCACTTTTACAAATTCGGCAAAGCGGGGCAGAGCCATGAAGATTTTTCCATACTCTCGGGTGTCAATAACACCTTTTCGCTTTAATCGTTCCCGGTAGACAGAAAATAACTCTGATTTCATCCCCAGCCGTTCCCGGATATTTTTGATTCGATATTCTCCACTTGTCGCAATTTCGATTAGAATTTTCTTATCCAGTTCGGATAGTTCAGACCATATTTTGCTATATACATATTCTTCCAGATACTGGTCATACTCTGGTAAGATTTCTTCCAGAGATTTTGTATCCCTGTGAAGCCAGTATAGATATCCCAGCACCTGATAGGCAAATGGATAGCCTTTGGTAAGGGAGGTCATTTTCTCTGCGGTTTCCAGATTAATCTGAAAAATATCAGCATAACTTTTGCGGACTGCAGTATAATTTAAAGGCTCTAAAATTAACTTGGGAGCGCGGTATAAAAAGGTGAGGGCCTTGTCGTTCTGCAATTCGTAGATGTTTTCATATAATCCGGTCATCAAAAGGAAAATCGGATAATCTTCCCTGAGAAAAATCTGAAAAGAACTGGTGAAAATTTTTATGTTTTCAGAGTTGGTTACTTCATCAATAGTAATCAGAAGACGTTTTCCCAGTTTTTGGATATGGCTTAACATATGCATAAGGACATCCTCAATATCGGTAACCGGTGGAGCATGTTCAATGGATACGCCCAATCCGAATGCGGAAAAATCAAGCTTTGCCTTTATGAAACATTCATGCAGATCCGGAATGCTGTATATCTTGGCCGCAAGGCTTTGCAGTAAATCCCGTGTAGGATTCAGTTCCACAGTAATCCAATGAGAAAGCTGGCCTAATTCTGTGGAAATATTGGTCATCATAACCGTTTTGCCGGAACCACGGACACCTGTAATCATATAAATCTGGTTGGATGGAAGCTCAGCATTAAAACTATTGATAATTTCATTGGTCTGTGCAATACGGGAAATATATTGCATTGGTTTTTTCCCAAAAGACAGAGTAAAAGGATTGTTCATGGCTCACCTCATATATAAGTTTATATAACTTTTGTTTTCTTATATAACTATATATAACTTTAAAACCATTATATAACCTTATATAACCTTTGACAATCTGATTTTAATCTCAGTTTGTAACAGTTCAGCCATGCAGAAATGATTGTATAAGATGACCGTGGGAGCTTGCTCACTAAGGGCAGCTTATACAATCATTTCTATAGGGCGGACGCCCGACATGAAATAAGCTGCCGGAAAACACGTATATTTGTTAGCCAATCTGTACAATCCGGCAGCTTATGAATGGGCTTGGCTGAACTGTTACCTCAGTTTTATTTCATGGGAAAAGATCATATGGAACTTTTGAAGTTGATGTGGCATAATCTTAGATAGATTGAATCAATGAAAATAGAGGAGTGTAGAGTTATGACGATTTTAAATCAGTTGAACAGTGCGCCCATGTACCTCATTTGTGGTGGTATCATTGCATTTGTGGCAGTTGTCTGCGTGATTTTCCTCATCAGGGCTTATCGGGCGGGCAAGGCACTGGGAATGGATGAAACGAAAATGAAACGGACCATTATTTCAAGTGCAACCTTTTCGGTACTGCCGAGTATTGGAATTTTGCTGGGAGTCATTGCACTTTCCGGAAGCCTGGGAACACCGTGGCCATGGCTTCGTCTTTCCGTGATCGGAGCGCTTCATTATGAGACACAGGTAGCGCAGGCTGCAGCGGAGCAGGTGGGAATGACCACACTTTCTGCATCTGAAATGACAGCAACGTCATTTTCTACGATTGCGCTGTTGATGAGTATCTGTATTATGTGGGGCATGGTATTATCGATTTTCTTAAATAAGAAATATACACAGAAGCTCACGAAGAATTCTTCTTCCGGCAAGTCGGGATCAGCCGGTTTTGCGGATCTTGCGATGACTGCAATGTTCATTGGACTTGTGAGTACCTACATTGGCCGTTATATTGGAGGCTTTATTTCTGAAAACGGTCTGTTTACCTTTAATGGAGACATCATTCCGCTTGTGGTTATGGTGGTTTCTGCACTGGTAATGGGAATCTTCGTATTTTTGTCCGAAAAGAAAAAGCTTGGATGGGTGGACAGCTTTTCCATTGCAGGAAGTATGATTGCCGGTATGGCAGCCGCTGTGATTGTCGGGCTGATCTGAGCCTGAATTTTATGATCCTGTGTAACTATTCAGTACAGGTCAAAGCACATGCTGCCAAGACCGTACGAATATGATTCAATAGTGCAAAATCCCATCAGCGAAGCTGTTTTTAAATGGATTTTGCATCGTAACTGTGAAGGTACTGAACAGTTACAATAGATATATCAATGACAGCAGATACATAGAAGTGAGCAGTAATTTTAAGAAGGGACACGAAAATTATGGAAGAAAATAAAACAAGTACGTGGGAAGAATACAGGAAACGCACACATGTAATTGGAAGAGTAGTAAGTGCTGTGACACTGGTTATGCTGGTAGGGGCACCGTTTCTGATGGGAAAAATTTTAGGAGCTTATCCGGATCTTGGAGCGGTGGCAAGGGCCTTTTTATCCGTAGGGCTGGTATGGCTTGTAAGCAGTGTGGCAGAGTTTTTGATTTATACACCGATGCTGGGGTCCGGTGGTGGATACCTTGCATTTATTACCGGTAATCTGATTAATATGAAGATTCCATGTGCAGTCAATGCGCGTGACATGGTGGGGGCGAAGACCGGAACACCGGAAAATGAAATCATTTCTACGATTTCCATCGCAACCTCATCCCTTGTCACGATTCTGGTTCTGGCAGCCGGCGTCCTGTTAATGGTTCCGTTGCAGCCGGTTTTACAGAGTGAAGTATTGCAGCCGGCGTTTGAAAATGTGGTTCCGGCGTTATTTGGAGCGATGGCCTATAAATATTACCGTAAGAATATGCATATAGCCGTATTCCCGCTTGTGTTGATGAGTGCGCTGTTTATCCTTGTACCGGGACTGATCGGATCGACCAGCTTTATGATTATTCCGTCCGGTGCAGTTGCTATTCTGGCAGCGTGGATTTTCTTTAAGAAGGGAAAGAAAGACCAGGCAGAGTAAGGATATTATTCTGACCAGATTCAGGTTGAGAATTTTGAATAGTTACACTCATTTATTGATAGAGCAGGAAAGGTAACTGCAATAAAAAGAAACGGTTACGAAGAAAGAAGGAAAGAGAATTATGAAATATGTAGGATTGGTTTTACTTGGAATACTTCTGATCATCATTTTATTGTTACTGATTGCAATAATCCGGACACTTCTGATGCCGGACAAAACTTCCGATTATCAGCCGGAAGCAGATGAAAAAGAGGCACTCCGGCTTGCTGAAAAGCTTTCCAGGATGGTACAGTGTGACACGACCTCCCATGCCGGAGTAGCAGAAGTGGAGAAGTATCTTGAATTTCATAAGGTTTTAGAGGAGCTCTTCCCTTTGGTACATAAAGAGCTTCAGAAAACCGAAATAGATGGAAACCTGTTATATTACTGGAAGGGAAAATCGTCCGAAAAGCCGATCCTTCTGATGAGTCATCAGGATGTCGTTCCGGCAGAGGGAGAGTGGATTCATGCTCCTTTTTCAGGAGATATTGCAGATGGTAAGGTATGGGGACGAGGTACGGCGGATACGAAGTGTACGGTAATGGCTTTTCTGGAGGCAGTGGAAGAACTGCTTGCGGAAGGCTTTGTGCCGCCGACGGATGTGTATCTGGCATCCTCCTGTACCGAAGAATGGGCAGGAGACGGAGCACCGAAACTTGTAAAGGAACTGCAGAAAAGAGGAATCCGGCTGTTTCTTCTGTGTGACGAGGGTGGAGCCATCATTACAGAACCCGTTGGAGGAATTCATGGAAACTTTGCAATGGTGGGTGTCTTTGAGAAGGGCAAAGCCGACGTGAAGTTTACTGCAAAAAGTAATGGAGGACACGCCAGTGCACCGTCCAAGGGAACACCGATTGCACGCCTCTCCGCTTTTGTAACCGAAGTAGAGAAGCATTCACCGTTCCGTAAGAAGATGCTTCCGGAGGTTTCTGCCATGTTTACTTCTCTGGCACCATATGCCTCTTTCGGGTTAAAGCTGGTGCTTGGAAATATATGGCTGTTTAAGCCGCTCTTAAAAGCGGTACTTCCGAAGATCAGTGCACAGGCAGGAGCTATGCTGCAGACGACAATTGCATTTACCATGCAGTCCGGTTCCGATGCATATAATGTGATTCCGCAGGAAGCAACCCTTGGAGCCAATATGCGCTTTATTCCCCATCAGGGAGAAAAGGAAAGTCTTGAAATTATCAGGAATCTGGCTTCCAAATACGGTTTAGAGACAGAAATTATCCATTCCAATGACTATACAAAGCCTGTAGATATCCATGGTGAGGGGTATCGAATGATGGAACAGGTGATTGCACAGACCTTTCCGGGACTGCCATCCAGCCCTTATGTAATGACCGGGGCTACCGATGCACAGTTCTATAGTCCGGTATGTGACAACTGCATCCGCTTTGCACCTGTGGTTTTCGGACCGGAGCAGATGAAGGGCATGCATGGCCTGAACGAGTGCATTGAATATAACTGCCTGCCCGGTGCGGTGCAATTCTATAAGAATCTGATCCGCGCGGAGAAGTAATTGAAATTGAAACTGTAACTGTCCGGGATATGTGACAAAAATAGTAGTACTGGGTATGGAAGACAAAATAAAGTTACTGTACCCATTGGGATCCCGGAAATTAGTGGTTGCTGTTTCCAGGTGCATTCTTTATAATAAAAGATGAAATCATACAAAGGGGATCAGACCGCGTGCAGGTATCGGAAAAATTAATCAGACCATTAACGGAAGTCAAATATTTAAATGCGGATAATGTCAGCAGATATCGCTGCATTATGCGCATTTTTTTTGAAAGCTATGAAAAACTGAAATACTGGCTGTATCAGGAGGAAGTACTGGAAGAAATGAGGAAGGATCCGTTTTTTAGGGACTATACTCCTGAGCAGTGCCAGCAGGATCTGACGATGCTGGCTGAGTGGAAGAACCTGAATACCATTCAGGATACCAAAAAGGTCTCATCCATTGAGGAATTCAAGAACAGGAAATACCGGTATCAGATGTCGGAATACAGCGTAGAGATTGAGCGTCTGGTATTGCGTCTTGAAAATCTGTTGGTGGAAGGGGCTTCCCTGGAACCAACTCTGCTTGAGCGGATCCGGAGAAATATTGAAAAGTTTCCGGAAATGGAACAGAAGGACAACAGTGAAGTCTATACCTGGTGGAACGACCTTAACAATGATTTCGTGAGACTGAATCAGAACTATCAGGATTATATCAGGGATCTGAACAGTGTGAAGGCAGAAGAAATGATGCGGACCAAAGAATTTCTGGTGTTTAAGGATCGTCTGATTGAATATCTGAGAAATTTCATCAAAGGGCTGCAGCGAAATGCCGGTGTCATTGAAGAAAGTCTGCAATCACTGGACACAGAACTCAGGGAGAAGGTATTCCGGAAGATTATTGAATTCGAAATACTGATTCCGCGTATGGATACAGAAATTACGGAGAAAATGCTCGAACAGAAGATACGGGGGCGCTTTCAGAGCATTTACGACTGGTTTGCCGGCGCCGGAGATCAGGAGAATGAAGCGGCGAGGCTATTTGATGCAACGAACGAAATTATACGGAGAATTACCAGATATGCCGCTCAGTTAAGTGAAAAGAATGCTTTGGGAGCTAACCGCAAGGAGGAATATCGCAAGGTTGCGGATCTTTTTATGCGATGTGAGGATATCAATGAGGCACATAAGATGTCGGCGATGGTATTTGGAATGGAACGTCCTTTTCATATTTCCGGAGATCCGGAACGGGAAACAGACAGCATGAATGGAGGAGTTTACGAAGAACAGCCAATCTGTGTGGAACTGAAGCCGAGAATCCGCTCTTATCGTGAGAAGACCAACCGGAGCGCCATTATGGAAAACACCCGGATGAAGCAGGAAACCAGACAGAAAATGATAGAACAGCAGAAAGAAGAGATGAAGAAAATCCGGCTTTTGGAAAAGAATGGAGAAATTGACTTTTCGGATCTGCCGGTTTTAGAGCCAAGGATCCGGGAAATTTTACTGAAGTGGATTTCCGATGCCATGGAGTCGGCAGACTTTTCGGCAAGAACGGATGATGGACGGAGATATCGTCTTGAGCGAAGCAGTACGAATGAAAAGTGTGTGGTTCACTGTGAGGATGGAAACTTCACAATGCCTAAGATGAGGATTGCTTTTGAGGGAGAGAACGTATGAAGGAACTGGAAATGCTGCTGAACCAGCGCTGGATTCTCAAAGCCGAGGATAAGGAATTGTATTACAGGGTCAGGGATTCAGTCGGAGAGCTGCGGAAATACTGTACAGAGAAGCTGGGCTGTCAGATCCTGGACAATTCCCTGATGATTAAAATGGAGAAGATACCGGTTGTTCCGGAAGCCTTTATGGGAATCCGGGAATTTACTTCACGGGAGGAGTATGTGTACCTGTGCATTTTATTAATGTTTCTGGAGGATAAGGATGCACAGGAGCAGTTTATTCTTTCCCAGCTGACAGAATATCTGTCCGCACAGCTCCCGGGAGAGCTTAGTGACTGGACGGTTTATACGAACCGGAGAAGACTGATCCGTGTACTTCGGTATGCGGTAAGTCAGGGGATTCTGGGGATAACGGATGGAGCTGATGAACTGTTTATGGACGATGCCGGCGGTGAGGTGTTATATGAGAATACCGGTGCTTCCCGGTATTTTATGAGAAACTTTCCCAAGGACATCATGGGTTATGGCAGTTCGCTGGATTTTAGGGACAGTGAATGGTTCGATGTGGATGAAGACAGGGGGTTTGCCAGAAGGCATCGTGTTTACAAGCGTCTTTTATTTGCACCTGCCATGTATCGTGAGGACGGATCGGAGGAGGATTTTGAATATCTGAAATATTATGGGCGAAGACTTGGAGAAGAGCTCGAGAAGCTGTTTGACTGTCATGTTCATATTCATCGGGGGAGCGCTTATCTGATATCCGGGGAGGACTGCAGAATGGGAACGACATTTCCGGGCAACAACTCGCTGGCAGATATTATTCTGCTGTGTGCGGCACTGGTCAGAAAGAAAATCGTACAGCAGGAGTGGACAGTTTCCAAAGATGAAATGGGACTGGTGGATAAAATTGAATTCGAAGCATTGCTTAAGGATGTGAAGAAGCAGTTCGGCTCCGGATTTTCGAAGAACTACAGAGAAATGCCGGAGGGAGAGTTTGTGAGGACCATTATGGATGAAATGGAGCGATGGATGTTTATCCGGTGTGAGGATGAGCTGCATCAGGTGAAGCTTTGTCCGCTGATGGGAAAAATCGAAGGGACATACCCAAAGACTTACGCAGGAGGAAACGAAGATGAACAGTAGATGGCAGGCAGGTAAGATTGGTCTGATCAATTTCTGGTATTATGATGAACAGGAATTTCCGTTTGTAAAAGGAAGAATGCTGCTGCGTGGATCGAACGGCTCCGGCAAATCGGTCACCATGCAGAGCGTGGTTCCGCTTCTCCTGGATGGAAACATGAGTCCGGAGCGTCTGGATCCCTTCGGCTCCAGAGACCGTAAGATGAGCAGCTATCTGTTGGAAGAAAATGACGGTCGGGAAGAGCGGACAGGCTATCTTTACCTTGAGTTTAAAAGAAAAGACAGTGATATTTATTTTACAATAGGAATGGGGATTCGTGCCAGAAGAGGAAAGCCTCTTGATAAATGGTATTTCAGTCTGACGGATGGACGCCGTGTCGGAAAGGATTTCTTCCTGTATAAGGACATGGGAGAGAAGGTCACGCTTTCGCGAAGGGAGCTGGAATATCGTGTCGCAGACGGTGGAAAGGTGTTTGACCGTCAGGTGGAGTATATGGACTACGTCAACCGGCAGATCTTTGGCTTTGAGACGCTGGATGAATATAAGGAAATGCTGGATCTGCTGATCCAGCTGAGAACGCCTAAGCTTTCCAAGGATTTCAAGCCTTCGGTTATTAATGATATCCTGAGTGATTCGCTGCAGCCTCTTTCCGATGAGGATCTGCGTCCAATGTCAGAAGCCATCGAAAATATGGATACCATGAACATGAATCTGAAAAGCCGCAGGGAAGCCAGACAGGCTGCGGAGAAGATCCATGTGATTTATCATAAATATAATAAGCTGCTGCTGTGGGATAAGGCAGAGCATCTTCTGCAAAGTGAACAGAAACTGCAGAAGACTCTCGAGGAGCAGAAGCAGTATGAGGAGCAGTACCGGAGCTGCTGCAGCAGAATTGAGGAGCTGGATCAGGAGATCCGGCAGATTAATGAAAAGAAGGAGACCCTGGAAAAGGAAAGGGAATCCTTAAATAAAAGTGATGCGGTTGCGTTGAAGATGCGCGAAACGCTTCTTACAGGAGAGATTGAACAGAATGACAGGAATCTTAAGGATAAAAAACGCTTTCTTACTGCGAAGGAAGAGCAATGCCGGGATGCAGAACGGCAGATCCGGGACGAAGAAGACCGGAAATACCGGAAGGAAACGGAATTAAAGGAAATCCTCAATGAAATGCAGGATGAGGCGGAGCAGATGGCCTTCCAGGAGTTTGCCTTTATGAGGGAGGAATTGGTGGAGCATCTGGAGGAAGGCTACAAATTTGAGCTTCACCGCCAGCAGTTTGAGCATACAAAACAGAAGATTGCAGAAGGGGAGGAGCTTCTTTCAAGGCTGCAGCTTCTGAACAGACAAAAGGAAGAGATGATTCAGAAAAGGGAACGGCAGATCCGGGAGCTGGATGCCATTCAAAGAAGACTTTCCGAATGGGAGGGTGCCCTTTTGCAGGCCGGGAATGAATGGAAAGAAGAGGTGTTCCGGTGGAATAAGAGCAATACGGAGCTGAAGCTGGATCATGATCTGTTAAGAGAACTGGCTTCATTTGCAGAGAACTATGAAGAAGCCTCAGATTTTGCAGTGATCCGGAATAAGGTTTCGGCACCGTGGATTCAGGGAAATCAGCTTATATCCAACCTGCTCCATGAAAATCGTACGATGTATGAAACACTTAGAGAAGAATTAAAGGAGGCAGAGAAGGAGCTTATTGATTGGGAAAACCGCAGGGAACCGCAGCCGGTACGGTCAGAGGCAGTGCTCCGGAACAGACAGAGGCTGGAAGAAGAAGGCATACCTTATCAGGAATTCTATAAGCTGCTGGAATTTGGTTCAAAGCTCAGTGAGGAGGAGTGTAATCATCTGGAAGAAGCCCTCTTACAGATGGGCATTCTGGATGCGGTTGTGGTGGAAGAGCAATACCGGGATCAGGTGCTAAGACCGGTAAAGGGATGTGAGGATCATTACCTTTTCACCGGCAAAACGACTTCCGGACAGAGCCTTCTGGATGTGCTGGAGCTGAATGAGGAGGTCAATGATATTTTCTCCAATCAGAGACTTACCGGAATCCTTAGTAATATTGCCTATGATGGGGAGGGTGTAATTTCTGTTGCAGCGGATGGAACCTATCGTATGGGAGTACTTGCAGGAACCGTGGCAGGAGAGCATCAGGCAGGTTTCCTTGGAACGAAAGCGAGGGAGAGAAACCGGAAGGCGAAGATGGCAGAATGCAGGAGCAGGATTGCTGCGCTGGAAGAACAGCTTCAACAGCTGGCGGAAGAAAAGGATCAGTTATTGAAGCGTAAGGAGATTTTGCAGAAAGAATATGATACCTTTCCGGAAGATGATAAGCTGCGGACCGCACTCCGGCAGCTGCAGGCGGAGGAAAGAAAGCAGGAGCTGCTTCAGGCGGAAAATGATCAGCTGGGAGAAGAGCTTACTGCCTTTATGGAGCAGATCAAGGAGCTTAAGAGAGCAGCAGTGGAAATTGCGGAAAAGCTTTATCTTACCTGTTCCCATGAAGTGTTTGCGGATGCCAAAAGGGCAGCGCAGGAGTATGATAAGGCTCTGGTTTCCTGCAAATCCACCCATGAGATGCTGCTTAGGAGTGTCGAATATCTAAGAGATCTCAAGATGGGTCAGGAGAATCTGCTTCAGGATATGGATCAGATCCGTTATGATATCCGGGATATCGAAAGGCTGCTCAGGACACAGGCAGAGGAAAGAGCCTCCATACAGGAGCAGCTGAAGCTGACAGATTATGAAGCTATTAAGGATCGTCTGGATGCATGTATTCTGTGGCTGAATTCCTATCCGGAACGGCTGGAAAAATGTCTGGATGAACGTTCCATGCTGAATGCCGGAGCGCAGCAGAATCAGGATAAGCAGAAGGAAAATGCAGGAAAAATTGAGGAACTGGAAAAAAGGGTTTCTTATTATACAGCCTGCTTTGAGGAAGAGAGGAAGCTTCAGTATGCAGCGCTTCCACAGGAGCTTCCGGAGGATGCACGTCATATCAGTGAGTATCTTTCAGTAGATGTAAGGAATCTGAATAAGGAGGATGTCATCCGTGACCTGAACCGGATCTATTTTGAAAACCGTGGATTCCTGACGGATTATCAGCCTACGCAGACGGAACTGTTCGCCGGTCTGGATGAACAGGGCAGTATAGACGGATATTCGGCTAAGAGAACGGACATTCAGGCACGGTATCAGGGAACCCGGATCTCCTTTGACAGTCTGCTTGCCCATCTGGATGAGGATATACAGGAGCTGGAAACTCTGATTAAGGACGGAGACAGGGAGCTGTTCGAGGATATCCTCGCGAATACGGTAAGCCGCAAAATCAGGGGGAAAATCAATGCCTCTAATACGTGGGTACAGAAGATGAATGCGCTCATGGACCGGATGGATACGTCGAGCAGTCTGAAGCTGAATCTCCGCTGGAGAAGTAAAACAGCTGAAAAAGAGGATCAGATGGATACCAGGGAGCTGGTTGAGCTGTTAAAGAAGGATTATCGTCTGATGAGTGAAGAGGAAGCCTCAAGACTATCTTCTCATTTTCGATCCAAGGTGGAGGAGGCCAGAAGAAATGCCCGGGACAGCGGAGGTATGATTTCCTTCTATCAGATCATGAAGGAAACACTCGATTACCGTAAATGGTTTGAGTTCCAGCTGTTTTCGCAGAAGAACGGGGAACGGCAGAAGGAACTGACGAACAGTGTATTCGGCACCTTCAGCGGTGGTGAAAAGGCGATGTCCATGTATGTACCACTGTTTTCGGCAGTTGTGGCGAAATATCAGGGAGGAAGGGAAGATGCGCCACGGCTGATCTCACTGGATGAAGCATTTGCCGGTGTGGATAACCGGAATATCCGGGATATGTTCCGGCTGATGACACAGTTTGAATTTGATTTTATCATTAACTCACAGGTTCTCTGGGGAGACTGCGACACCCTGGATGCACTTGCTATTTACCAGCTGATCCGTCCGGAAAATGCAAAATTCGTTACAGTAATGCCCTATTTATGGAATGGCAACAGCAGGGAGCTTCTGGAGGATGAGGAAAGTGTGGAAGAATGCGCATCAGAGCTTGTCTGATTGGAATGAGACTGTCCGGAGCTTATATGGCATGTGGAACAATACATTCAGAAAGGCAAAACGAAGATGCTCATGGAACAGGAACAGTTAAAAAGAGAATGTATCAATTATTTTAAACAGCATACGATCTGGAAGAAAGTATTTAACGGATTTCGTAACAAATATCGTTCCTATGGAAAATTTTCAGGAACGGTGGTGCTGAAAAATCTGTCGGCGGAGGATATTGAGGAGCTGGAAGGCTTTTTCGGAATGAATTTCCATGGGAAAAAGAGCGTGTCGGTTTCTGCTGACCGGTTTTGTAAGGCACTGTCACACAGCAAATACGGTTCTGTGACACCGGAAGAGATTCTGACGGATTTCTTCGGAGAAAAGTTACTGGGGATTGCACAGGAGAAGGAACGGAAAGATCGGATTCTCAATGAAATCCGGTGTGAATACAGGAAAGCCTTTGAAAATACGCCGGCGGGCTCATGTCTTTTGTGGATTGAGGAGCTTGTGCGGATGCCGGGAGCCGAATCGGATCTTACGGAATGGAAGCGTCAGCTATGGCTTAGTGCAGATATCTGTAATTCCCTTCCGTACCGCCAGAGCCGGAAAGTATATCTCGCAGTCTATGCTGCAGAACGGACCGGGAATCCCCATGCCTTTGATCATGGAACGAGGGACGGCCATCTTCTCGAACAGATCATTGAAAAGGATCTGGAGCTGCGGAACCGGAAGGTAGAGTTAAGTGAAGCTTTTCCGGCATACAAAAGACAGAAGAGCTATCTGCTTGCAGGACTTCTAATTGATGATGTATCCAATTATGCGCTTCTTTCCGGTGTCCACGCTGTGAAGAAAGACGGAGTATATCACCGTGGGATGGAAGGGTTTTGTGCAGAACAGAATATGGTTCAGGTTCCGCTTGCCGTGTTAAGTGAGTGGGAGCGTATGGAATGTGATCATAATGAAATATGGATTGTGGAAAATCCTTCCATATTTGCAAGATTGTGTGGAGAGCATCCCTGTATGTGCATGAACGGACAGCCAAGGCTTGCCGGTTTACTGGTATTGGATCTTCTTGCGGAAGCCGGAACCGTTATCCACTATGCCGGAGATCTGGATCCGGAGGGGCTTCTGATTGCACAGAAGCTGTCCCAGTATTATAAGGGAGCCTTTTATTACTGGCACATGACAGAAGAGGATTACCATATGTGCAGATCAAAGGAGGCACTTTCGGAACGGAGAATCGGAATGCTTCAGAAGATTACGGATCCGCGGCTTCTCCCTGTTGCACGTGTGATTACAGAGTATGGAATGGCCGGCTATCAGGAAAAGATAGATTATTGAGGAAGGAAGCTGCGCTACGCGGGTCAATATCTGTGTACCTTTCTGTATTCAAATCGTAACAGTTCAGCCACGCTCATTCATAAGCTGCCGGATTATACAAATCAGCTGACAGATATGCAAGTTTTCCGGCAACTTATTTCATGCCGGGCGTCCGCCCTATAGAACTGATTATATAAGCTGCCCTTAGTGAGCAAGCTCCCCCGGTCATCTTATACAATCAGTTCTGCATGGCTGAACTGTTACTTCAAATCCCCTTTTTGAATGAAGCATTCTGGTAACTGTGAAGTTACTGAACGCTTGCTCGTTTTGAAACATTAACGTTCTGTAACAGATAATCCAAGCCTGGGAGCAATCCCATAAAAGCCATACATCATATCGTCGTCATTCAACACCGGAGAGTAATCGGTTCCGGCAGGAAAGATGATCTGCAGCTTCTGGTTTTTGTACTCGAACTGAATGATGGATGTGACATCGCTGCGCTCTGCCATTTTCTTCAGAATGTAATCGCTGATCGTGTGCAGCCTTCCAAAGTCCGTAGTAACGGTACCGTTTTGCGGAGCATTATAGACAAATCCACACAGATTCTGTACTGACGCTACGCTGGCGGGAATTGATTTCTGTTCCTGTACAGCGCCGCATCCGGTACACTTATATTCCTCCAGACCATCTGCATCCGGCTGCGGCTCAACCGTTGTCACCCACTGGAAGCTGCACTCATGGGAAGGTGTGGATGGAGCAGAAGCGGGCTGGGAAGGAGAGGTATCGGAAGAATCCGATGAAGAACTATCAACAAGTTTAAAATCAATGCGTATGGTATCCGCGGTGATATAACCATATACTATATTAGAAACCTGCCATTGTGGATTATTTATTTGTGGATTCCCTATACCGCCTTTTAGATCTGTAAAATATAGAGAACCATAGCCTTTTGTATCAAATGTTATTGTATTAAAAATAGAACCATCATAACCATCTGGAGAATAACAATTGCCATTACTGATGATTCCTCTGGAGTCATGTATTGTAAGAGTATCATCAGGGTTAAAAATAATTGATTTAAATTTTTCCATAGAATCGGGATCGCCTACATCAATTATAATATTATTTGCCGCCTTTGCCTCCAGCTTCATTCCACCAAAGATACCAATAACCATTGCAAAAGAAATCGACAATACTAATAAAGTTCGAAACCATTTTTTTGATGTGTTCTGTTTCATGTCTACGCCCTCCTGTTAAAACATTTATAAGTATAACCGGTAATGATTCAGAAGCTGACTTGTATTTTAGTGGGAAAGGCTTCTGAATGATTATTCCAAATGTAACATAGTCCGGAAAACAATATAAGTTTACATATGTTTCTTTTTGGGGATTGAATGCAGAAGTACAGGGTTATAAGAAAACAGGATCGCAAACAGGAAATAAGAACATGCAATAAATTAAATTTAGAATTAATTTACATCGTGATAGCTGTTCAAAATGCAATTTACAAAAGCTGCTGTATAGATTCCCTTTTGCCTGTAAATAAGAAGGGCTGATTTAATGAGTATTTGTTTCATCTCCGGGTGTCCAGTTATAATAGAACTGAATCAGGCTGATGCGGGATTTGGTGGAGGTTTTTTCGTTGAGAGAAGCAATGTGGCGGTACAGCATGGTACGGGAAATATAGAGCCGGCTTGCAAGCTCCTGCATTCCCTGATCAGAGGTGAGAAGAACCTGCAGAACCTCCCTTTCCCTGCTGGTAAGAGAGAAACAGTCGCAGAATTGCTCGAAATGCGTGGGGGTGCTGTAATTATCATGGGAGAAATTATTGCATTCTGCTTCAGGGAGTGTGAGAGAATTGTTGCAGTCCGGCAACACAGGCGTAATAGAATCCGCCGGAATGCGGGGAGGGCAGGCAGTGGCTACGGGTATGTGCATATCTGCCTGCTGTGTATATAAGAAGAGCATAATTCCGATAATTATAAAAATAACAAGCGTTACAATATAAAGCAGCATTGGGTTTCTGGAGGAAACGAGCAGCATGGTCAGCTGACTGATACATACCGTACACAGGTTGTTGACTGCACGTCCCAGACCTGCCCAGAGAAATGGAAGCTTAGTGTGGTAGGAAAGACTCATAAAGCGTACCGTAAAGTAAACAGCAAAGATTCCGGCAGATAAATAAAAAATCACACATGATATTAAAATACTTCCTCCGGTTTGAAGCAGGATAATGCAAATGGTTGAGAGGAGAGTTACACAATACATGGCCAGATTCTGGTACGCCATTCTTGTCCTGCTGAAAAACAGACCGGCACAGATCCCGCTACATGCAAGGAGCAGACGGGGAAGACTCCCGAGATTCAGTTCTCCGGATGCATGCAGCAGCGTCATTTCACTGTCGAGGGTGGAAAAGATACAGGTCATCAGTGCAATGATACCGGCAAGGAGAAGTCCGGTACGCAGCGGGTGTAGAGTCAGAATGCGGGTTTTTAAGGGTGCATCCGTTCTGACAGTATGTTTTAAGCGAATCCGGGTCAGCAGAAACAACAGTAAAACCAGTGACAGACTCAGAATCAGTGCACTGATTGCAGTATTGGATACGAAATTATTATTGATAAATTGAAGCAGGATACCAAAGGCATAGCCGAATCCTACGACAGCGGGCAGAAGAGAATCCTGAATCAATAAAAGAGAACACAGGTAATGTATGGAGCTGCCAAGAATTCCCAGCAGAAAAAAGAGGACACAGCCTGCAGTCAGAGTCAGTGCATAACCGGGGTGCCGGTTTATAAGGAAATAGCATACAGTACCAACCAGAAAACAGAAAAAGATACCCAAGTATTTCAAACCGGCAGCTTTTTTAACGGTAAGGTATTTAAAAACAGGATAAAAAAGAAACCCCAGAGTGCTGATTCCTAAAATATAGCTCTGAGCGATGACGACACCATGAGAATCTGTATGATAAATAATACTGTTATCAAACAGGTATTCCGATCCGAGAAAAAGAAAATAAAAAAGTGCCAGTAAAATAACGGATCGTATGCGGTTCTTCCAGGGTGCTTCTTTTGTCATGCCGGTTACTCCTTTAGAGGGGATGTTATGGATGCGGCTGTCAGTTTGCAGCCGGAATCCGTTTCACATATTACGTGAAAGTTGATCTCAACCTCATTATATGTGCCGGAAGGAGAAATTACAATCATTTCTGTAAGGCAGGCAATCCCGATATCGGAATTATCGTTACTGTTCATACAGCAGCCGGACACTTGCTGTCAGGCTGCGTAAGAACATGATTTGAGTAGAGCACTTAGCGAGGTTATTTCGAGCTTAGTGCGAACCATACAAGTTCACTTGGCGAACCAAAAGTGAGTCTAGTGAAGCTTGTTCAGGAGTGAGAAGTAACGAATTACCTGCCTGCTGGCATGGTGTATTATGGATAATAAAGGCTATTAAGATTTATATCCGCATTTACAGAATACCGGTGTATGCAGTTCCAGAGTGACAGAGCCACAAGCGATGCATCCTTTTCTATGATATTCAGAATTATTACAGGATGTTTCAAGGAAGAGATGCTCACACTGATGTTCACATATCGTGCATATGCTATCGGTATAAGAATGGTGCTGGGTAAACATAATTCTGTTACACGTTTGACACTTCTGATTGTGGTACATCAGGTCTGCTTCGTATCCGTTTGTGGAAAGGCATAAGCCGTCATGGTGATGCCTATACACAGGATAAGAACCAGAGCCGGTGCAAGAAATTTTCTACTCATAAAGTGTTCTCCTTTATGCTGGTGGGATTGGTTAATATGGTTCTATAAATATAGGTACAAAAAATAAGAAAAACTCTCACCCTTTAATTAAAAAATTTGCCCTGACTTCTTCTCTTAAATTGCCAAAGTAAATTCCGGTCACTCTAACCTTAAAGCTGAAATAACTATGACAAACCTGACCTTACAATAGAAATAAGGCACACAGGTCAATTCCTGTGTGCCTTATCCTGTATTCAAATCCTCTTTATAGATTGAACATACATCTTGAATTATTGCCGTTCTGTAACCGTTAATCCAAGCTTGGCTGCAACTCCATAGAAGCCATACATGGTGTCGGTATCTGTCAGAATCGGAGTATAATCGGTTCCGGCAGGGAAAGTAATCTGTAATTTCTGATTCTTGTACTCAAACTGAATAGTCACAGTGGCATCGCTGCGTTCTGCCATCTTCTTCAACAGATAATCGCTGATGGTATGGAGCTTACCAAAATCAGTTGTAACAGTTCCGTTTTCCGGAGCGTCCTTAATGAAGCCGTACAGGTTTTTGACCGTAGCCATACCTGCTGGAATGGGCTGGGATTCCTTAACCATACCGCAGGTTACACACTTATATTCTTCCAGACCATCTACACCGGGCTGCGGTTCTACTGTCGTTACCCATTGGAAGTTACATTCGTGGGATGGAGCATAAGAATTGGAGGTAGAAGCTTTGGAAACTGCTGTTGTATCCGGCTTCTCTTCAGGATTGGGATCCTGCTCTGCTTCGCTGCAAACGTCAAAGTATAAATATAATACGCGATAGTTTGGAAAAGTTGAAAGGAACTTGACTGAGGTTAATTTCCATTCCGGATTTATATAGGTTTTTTCACCGAGTGTATATTTATCAGGGAAAACTAAGCAGTTATCAAAATATGATATGCTACCATAATTATGCTGATTAATACTAGCAGAACCATTTCTGAGATAAATTACAATTGTATTGGATCCTATTTCAGAACTTTTATAAGTTATACTATCCCCAGGACCAAATATGATATTTTCTCCTGCACTTTGTATTTCATCAGCAGATGTTGTAATATCAACATTAAAGTTTTGAGCTGCTGCCAAAACATCCATTGTAGTACCGATAAATGTTCCAATCGCCAATGCAAACATAAGTACCAGTGTTGTTAAATTCCTGTATAGTTTCTTTCTCATTTTCTGTTGTCCTCCTTTTACCGTAATGCATTTTCTCTAAAATTTTATATATCCTATATATACTTAGGTACAAAATTTTGAAAAAACTCTCACCATCATTTCCTTTTTACTGACCAAAATAAAAGTGCCTGTTCATTTTCTATTATAATTAGAAAGAAGCTGAAATTACAATATTTTAAAAGGTATAAATTAGTAGACATTCAAAAATGAACTTTATATAATGAACTAAAGCAGTCGGGGCGGCTGCGGAGGGGATTTGCTGGAAGGAATACATTACTTATGATGAAGGATTTTTCAATGCAAAAGGATGAAGACTTATACAGGCAATATTTAAACGGAAAGGAAGAGGGACTTGACAGACTGATGCAAAGGTATGGCAACTCCCTGACTTTATATATTAATGGTTACCTGCATGATTTGCATGAGGCGGAAGACCTGATGATCGAGGTTTTTGCTTATGTGTTTACGAAAAAGCCGCATATACGGGATGGAGGACTCAAGGCATATTTGTACAAGGCGGCCCGGCATATGGCACTGAGGCATAAAAGCAGATTGCACAGCGTCTTTTGTCTGGAAGATCTGTCTGAGGAGCCGGAAGAAAAAATACTGGTGGAGGAGGTCATCCGGACGAAGGAGCGTAACCGGATCCTTCATTTATGTATGAGCGAGTTAAATCAGGCTTACCGGGAGGTTCTGTATCTGGTTTATTTTGAAGATATGAGCTATCGGCAGGCAGCCGAGGTTATGAATAAGAACATTAAGCAGGTTACCAATCTGGTGTACCGGGGAAAGGAGAGCCTGCGGAAGCTGTTGGAACGGGAGGGAATTTCAAATGCGGAGTAATGAGGAACGTGTTGTTGAAGTAAAGCGCCGGATAGAACAGAAGAAGAGGAAGGACAAGCTGCAGCGGAGCCGGATGGTTATGGCTTTGGCCGTGGCGGCAAGCCTTCTGCTGATTGTCAGTCTGTCCGCTTACATGCCGGGATTAACCGGGCAGCTCAGTGCAGACAGCTATTCACACTATGAGATGACGGCAAGCATCTTTCATAACAGCAATGCTCTGTCCTATATCATTGTAGGCCTGGCTGCCTTTATTCTTGGTGTGGGTGTTACGATTCTCGGTGTTCGCATCCATCACCTGGGTAAGATACAGCAGAGTGCCATGGACAAGGGGGATGAAGAGGATGGAGCTGATTGAAAATGTACTGCAATTCCTGGTTACGCTGCTTGGCTTCTGTCTTTCGGTGAGCTATTATCGCCGGAGAGGCAGACAGGCATATTTTCTGCTTGCCTGTTTTTATGGCTGCTTTGCGTTGGGCTCCCTTTACTGGACGCTTTATCTCATTCTGTTTTCAAAAACGCCCCAGGTGTTCTATGTATCAGAGTTTGGATGGATTGCAAGTATTATCTTTCTTCGTATTCTGCAATATACTCTGTCAGATGAAACAGAACGTACCTTTCCGTGCCGGACAGCATGGATTTCGGTATTGGTTGGCGCCTTTTTGTGTGTATTTTACTGTTTTTACGGGGATATTCTGTCAAACCTGCTCTGGTGTGGAATGATGATGGCCATTTCCTATTGCTCTGTCCGGGGACTTATTTTCACGAGAAAACAGATAGGAGTGGCACGCAGCAGACAGTACTTTCATATAGGGGTTCTCTGGTATATTGCCGCAGAATATACCTTATGGACAACAGGCTGCTTCTTTAGCAGTAATTCTATAGGAAATCCATATTTCTGGATGGATATTTTGCTGACAGGCAGCCTGCTGGGATTATTTCCGGCAACAAGAAAGGCGGTGGAAGCATGACTTACATAGAAAATGTATTTATCTGTATGGTATCACCGTTGCTGATTGCCGCGCTCTGTATGGGGAAAAAGCAGCTCCGCTTCTTCCTGTTTTGCATTGCCGGGATGGGAGTGTGCCTGTTTTCTGCCTATATTAATACCTTCTTTGCTGCAATTTATCAGTCGGATGAGCTGGCAGCTGCTGTGGAAATTGCTCCGGTGACGGAGGAAGTGATGAAGCTTCTTCCGCTTCTGTTTTATCTGCTGGTGTTTGAACCGGAACCGGTACGCATCAAAAATGCGGCGATTACCATTGCAGTTTCCTTTGCAACATTTGAAAACATCTGTTATTTGACCCAGAATGGAGCAGGTCATTTTTCACTGATCTTCTTCCGGGGATTCGGAACGGGAGCGATGCATGTCGTCTGTGGCGTGATTGTCGGAGCCGGACTTGCATATGCGTGGCAGCGTACATGGCTGAAGGTGGCCGGAACCTGTGGATTGTTAGGGGCTGCCATCACGTTTCATGCGATCTATAATCTTCTGATTGCCTATGGCAGCACGGCACAATATATTGCCTACATTCTGCCGGTTTTGCTTATGGCAGTCGGGAAAGCAGTTTTTGGAACAAAAAGGCTGTGATCACGCATTCCGGAGACCAGATCCCAGATCCTAAAATCCAGATCCCGGTTCCCAGATTCCGGATTCCAGGTCCCAGATTCCAGATTCCAGGTCCCAGATTCCGGATTCCAAATCTCAAATTCTGGATTTGGGGAAGGTTACTGTTATTCTGACTTATGAATTTCTCTTGCCGGACAAATGATAGCTGGCCTTTTTATCCGCCTCAGCACGGATTTTCGCGGTCCGGAGGATTCTGAACTTATCGCAGTCTTGAGCCTTCCGAACTCATCGAAGTCCGGAGACATCCGAACTCATCGCAGTCTTGAGACTTCCGAACTCATCGTAGTCTAGAGACTTCCGAACTTTTCGCAGTCCGGAGACTTCTATACTCTTCCATATGGATATAAAAGAGAGAAAAACAAGGGAAAAAGTCCAAAATGAACGTGAAGCCAGATGGAAATACCGAACTGAGCAGGTGAAAATGGACATAAAGCAAAGAAAAGCAAGGAAAAAAGTCCAAAATGAACGTGAAACTAGAGAGAAACACTGAACTGAGCAGGTGAAAATGGACATAAGGCCGAGAAAAGCAGTAAAAAAGTCCAAAGACATCCGGAAGCCAGAGGAAAATATGGAACAGAGCCGGTGAGAATGGACATAAAGCACAGAAAAAGCAGGAAAAAGTCCAAAATTCTCCGGAAGCCAGAGAGAAATACGGAAACTGGAGTAAATGCTACTAAGAAAATGGACATAAAGCCGAGAAAAGCAGTAAAAAAGTCCAAAAACATCCGGAAACCAGAAGGAAATACGGAACCGGGCGGGAGAAAATGGACATAAAGCCGAGAAAAAGCAGGAAAAAAGTCCAAAATTCTCCGGAAGCCAGAGAGAAATACGGAACCGAGCAGGAGAAAATGGACATAAAGCACAGAAAAGCAGTAAAAAAGTTCAAAAAGAACGTGAAGCCAGAGAGAAATACGGAACCGGGCAGGAGAAAATGGACATAAAGCTGAGAAAAACAGTAAAAATGTCCAAAAACATCCGGAAGCCAGAGAGAAATACGGAACCGGGCAGGAGAAAATGGACATAAAGCACAGAAAAGCAGTAAAAAAGTCCAAAAAGAACATGAAGCCAGAGAGTAACACGGAACCAGGCAGGAGAAAATGGACATAAAGCCGAGAAAAACAGGAAAAAAGTCCAAAATTCTCCGGAAGCCAGAGAGAAATACGGAATCGGGCAGGAGAAAATGGACATAAAGCACAGAAAAACAGTAAATAAGTCCAAAATTCTCCGGAAGCCAGAGAGAAATACGGAACCGGGCAGGAGAGAATGGACATAAAGCTGAGAAAAGCAGTAAAAAAGTCCAAAAAGAACGCGAAGCCAGAGAGTAACACGTAACCGGGCAAATGAGAATGGACATAGGAGAGGGAATGCAAGGTGAAAATAAATTGATCGGAATAAAGACGAGATGAAAATAAACTGAGAATAGAAGTGCAGGGCAATCAACGGATGATTGGCCTGCACTTTTGAACATTCAGTATTGTTAAACAGCTCCACATATGGTACAGATTCCATTTTCTAATGTATGCAAACTGTGTTCACTATATTTGCAGAGGATACATGTATGACTATGTTCAGTAGCATCATAGATCCATTCTCCCCAAATATGCGTGCAATCATACTTACATATTGAACATGATGAACCAAGACTAAAATTATGTGATTCGGTAGTCATAACGCCATTACATTTCTGACACTTTTGTTCATGGGTTGTTTTTGTCACTTCATAGCCAGATCCGGCAGAACAATTCTCTTTCCGTGCTTCGTCCATATATCCACAACTGCTGCATACGGGAGCGTGAGTCAGGGTATTCCCGATTCGCTTTACATCATACTCCCCTATCCAATTTTGCCAACTGTACTACTTGATCTCTTCGTCCATAGATGACACCAGTAACTTGAACCTTCATGTTATGCTCATCTATCCAAAAATAAATCAAAAAATTTTTTACAATTATTTTTCTCATGCCCTCAGTACGCCATGGCTCTTCATCGACTAATGAGTATCTTTCTGGCATTTCAGCCAACCCTTCGATACTGCTCTGAAATTCATCTAGCAGCTTACCCGCTGCATCTGGTGCAAAAAGTTCACCGGATATATATTTTACAATTTCCTGCATATGCTCATATGCCATCTTTGTAACTTTTACGGTATATTGTTTCATCCACCAATCTCCATTCTTAAGTTTGCAAATGCATCATCTACAGAATAAGAGTCATCAGCTTTTGCCTGTGCAAGTCCTGTCGCCATCATAGTATTAAATTCCAACTCCGACATTTGGTCTCTGGTCGCTAATTTATTAGGAATTTCCAAAGAAAATGGAATTCCATCATGCATTATCACCTGTCTATATGTCATATCAATAAAAACTGATACGGGAATTCCAAGTTTATTTAAAATTGCTTCTGCATTTTCTTTTATTTCTGGTTGAATTCTTGCCGTAACATTTGCACTTTTTGTAATTGCCATAATATATACCACCTTTCAATCAAAGCGTACCACCTTGTATGACTTTTTGCAATACATATTTGAAATTAAATAGGACAGATATTATCTTTTGTTAAAATATCTGTCCTATCACTATTTTTTATAAATATGTAATTATTATACGGAATAGTCAACCCTGCTTCCTACGATTTTTTCTTCTGCTTTAATAGAGTCCCAATCTATTTTCTTAATTTTCTCTAGAAGCTCCTCTTTTGAGTTTGCTTGAACTGTGGCTTTCTTTACCTCATTTGCTTCACGCTGCTCTTTTCTTTTCGCCTCTTTCTTCTCAGTAGCTTTCTTCTCCTGGATTTTTTCGAGATAAGCGTCAGCCTTCTAAATGTCAAAATTTCGAGGCTCAATCACACTCTCTATTTCCTCGCTGTCTACGCTTAGCGACTGCCATTACTGACAACCACCCAAGACTCGCTACTGGCAGTTGGTTAGACCTTACCAGACAGGCATTCCACCTGTTAGACTACTCGCCCTTGTCTGGGCGCACAATTCCGATTTGTTTGTTACTCATTATGAGAAGATTTGCCAAAGTAACTTCGGCCTTTGTACTAGAACAACTGGAATTTACTTTGGCAATTGAGTTGGCGCAAAATCTTCTGTAAAAAAACAAATTGGGGTGAGAGTTTTTTTGATTTTTTGTACCTAAGTATATATAGAACATATAGGGTCTTGGAAATTGTGTTACAGTTCAGCCATGCAGAAATGATAGTATAAGAGGACTGTGGGAGTCTGCTCGCTAAGGGCAGCTTATACAATCATTTCTATAGGGCGGACGCCCGACATGAAATAAGTTGCCGGAAAGTATGGATATTGGTCAGCTGGTTCGTAGAAAACGGCAACTTATGAATGGAAAAGGCTGAGCTGCTGCGAAAATGCATTACAGTAAGGGGAGGACAGCGCAGAATGAAAAAAAGGACAAAACGAATTTATGGAATATTGCTGAGTATGAGCATGCTCTTAACATTAATATCGGTGCCGGTATGGGCGGCAGAACCGGTTGAAACAGAAGCGGGATTCGAGCAGGAACAAGAACAGGAACAAGAACAGGAACAAAAGCAGACGCAGGAGCAAGAGCAGAAACAGGAGCAAAAGCAGACGCAGGAGCAAAAGCAGACCCAGGAGCAAGAGCAGAAACAGGAACAGGAGCAGAAACAGATACAGGAGCAAAAGCAGACGCAGGAGCAGAGGCAGACGCAGGAACAAAAGCAGATACAACAGCAGGAGGAAGTGCAGGCGCAGACACATGAATATACCGAGACCTGTGATATGCTGACAAAGAGCTGCGTTCATGTGCACACATCAGAATGCTATCCGCAGACCACTGGAACCGGTACGGTGTCCGGAAATGATGCAATGGAATCCGAAGAAGCCCAGCCGACAGCATGTACTCATGTATGCAGCGAAGAAAGCTCCGGCATAAATGTTGAAAATGCGTTGCGAGCAAATGAACTGCCAATTGTTATGGCTCCCAATAACCGTGGAGATGTGGAATTGAAGCAGGATACTATTGAGAATTATAGAGTGCAATCTACCAGTGGCAAAATTTTTTATAGGCTTCCGCCTGGAAATTACCGTCTGGGAGAGAATATAACGCTGGATAAAGAGCTTAAAATTGGGGAAATATCTAGTTCTTACACTGTTTCATTGGATTTGAATGGTCATAAGCTGGAGATGGGCGACAATGTAATAACACTGCGAGCTTCAAGTGAACTGAATATAAAAAATACAGGTCAGCAGGAAGGGGAAATCATTAATGGATCGGAGTATGGAATTCAAATTAATTGGGATGCAAAACTCAGGATTTATGGAGGAACGATAGATTCCATCATCACGTATTATGATAGTGCTGAATTCTATCTGTATGGAGGAACAATTAAACGTAATATTCAATTTGATGAGAATAAACGTAGTATTCCAAATGCAGTATTATATGCAAATGGAGGAATTGTGGAAGGAAAACTGTATATATGGAGCAGAAATGGGGATAAGCTGACGATACGTACTGAGAAATCTGCTGCTTCAATGACAACTTTCAAGGGATTCGTGACGAACTGTAAGATAGAAGGCGGTATATTTAGCGGCATCGTGGATGGGACTTGTCAAATCGAGAACAGCGCAAAGGTTACGGTCGATTTTGATACAAAAGGAGGCGGATCAATTCCTCAACAGGAAGTTCTTCGTGGACAGAAAGCGCAGGATCCCGGAGCTCCTGTGCAGGACGGTTATGAATTTGAAGGCTGGTATGTGTCTGGAAATCCAAATCTTAAGTGGGATTTCAGTGATAGTGTTACAGATAATCTGAAGCTTGAGGCTCATTGGAATAAAGTTTATCAGGTGACATTGCAAACAAATGGAGGAACAATTGCACCTGATAAGGAGATTAATAGCTATACCGGGGGGACATCATTAACTTTGCCGGGAGCAAGTGACATTACTCGCGAAGGCTATACTTTTGCAGGCTGGTATGAGGACAGCGGCTTCCCCGGCTCTCCTGTTACGGAAATCAGCAGTACTGATACAGGAGATAAGACCCTCTATGCGAAGTGGTCAGCCAAAACTTATATCGTGAAGCTGGAAACAAATGGAGGCAAGATTGCAGACGGCAAAGATGTAACCGACTATACCTGTGGCACGGGTGCGGCTTTGCCGGGAGGAGGTGGCATCACCCGCGAAGGCTATACTTTTGAAGGCTGGTATGAGGACAGCGGCTTCTTCGGCTCTCCTGTTACGGAAATCAGCAGTACCGATACAGGAGATAAGACCTTTTATGCGAAATGGAAGCAAAATACAGTGCCGGTACCCCCGGCTCAAACAGAACATAATGACGCAAACCATGATAATACCAACCATGACAATTCAGGTGATACGAAGGAAAGCAGTGGCACAGCTCCGGTGAGCTATCCTGCCCTGTCCTTTGATACCTGTGGTGGAAGCAGTATCAAAGCAGTTCGTGCATGGAAAGGACATATGATTAATCTTTCCGGCTACCGGCCAACCCGTGAAGGTTATGAATTTAGCGGCTGGTATGCGGATCGGAATCTGACACAGCCCATTACGGAAATCCGGCTTGATGGAAACAGGACGGTTTATGCAGGCTGGATCAAGCAGGCAGAGCAGACCGGTGAAAATTCCAAACCGAAGGCAGCTCCGGCACAGCTTATAGCAGGCGATAACGCAAAGACCATAAGGAAAGACAACGGAAAATCTCTTATCGGAGCTTACGAACCGGGTTCATCGGACACACAGAAGAATACGGAGGATCAGAGCACAGAAGACAAAACTATGGAAGATCGAGGCACGGAAGACCAGGTCACGGCGGATCAAGTCACAGGAGATCAAAGAACGGAGGATACCGGGGATGATCAGAAATCAACAGCGGAGAATAATCCTGCTGACAATAACCCCGCAGTCAATGATTCAAAGCCGGATGACAGTACGAATCTGTCATCAGAGGACAGCTCCCACAGTGGAGGCTGGATTCCGGTTATCTGCATTTGCGCAGGAGCGTTGGTGATCGGACTTGGCTTACATCTGGGATTTCGGAAATGGAAGAAAACAGATAGGAAATAATGCGGGATAGAAACCCTTGTAAATAAGGCTTTGAAAAGGAGGTGACACATTCTATGTACAATAATCAAAAGCGGGTGGAACTGGTAAAACGGCGTATTTATGAAAGAAACTGTCAGCAGCAGAGACATGGAATTTACGGACTGTCTGCGGCGTGCATGGTTTTATTTGCCTTTCTTGCAGGAATGCTTCATGTGGTGGCAGGGCATACACAGATGGCGGCTCAGGGAATGTATGGTTCTGTCCTGCTGTATAAAGATGCTGGCAGCTATGTGCTTGTGAGTGTTGTTTCCTTTGTTCTGGCAGTTGTGGTTACGTTATACTGTATCAGATTGCGGGACAGGGAACGTGGGTTAAGGAATCGGAAAGGAAAGAATGCATCAACGGAAAAGGAGGACAAAAGAGATGGAAGGTAAAATAACAGGAACAGGAAAAAGAATCATGACTATGATGCTGTCAGTGATCATGGTGACAGGTATATTTGCCGGGATAAAGTTGGATGTAAGGGCAGCGGATTATTCCTTTGATTTATCAAGTCCTGGCGGCTTTACGTTAGCAACAGAAAAAACTTATTATTCTAATGATACACTTGTTTTTACCGGTTTTACCCTGCCACCAGCAGGCAATACATATGAGTATGAGATTCGTTTGGACTACTATGCAAATTTAAACTTTAGTCGTCGGATAGATTGTGGTAGAAATCTAAGGACAATTTCTATTAGCTTTCCTAATGATAGCCAATATGATTATGCAAAATTTATTGACTATGAACGTTCGGCAGTATCCCCAGGAGGGACTCAAGTCGTTACATTGGTTTTTAATATGTATGGTTCCTTTACTCCTTCGCAACCCACAGCTGCTCATCCGACGGAATCATCTGCCGCATCATCCCACGAATGCAGCTTTCAGTGGGTAACAACGGTAGAACCGCAGCCCGGTATAGACGGCTTGGAAGAGTATAAATGTATGTCCTGCGGTATGGTTAAGGAATCCCAGCCCATTCCTGCAAGTATGGCCACTGTGAAAAACCTGTATGGCTTCATCAAGGATGCGCCGGAAAACGGAAATGTCACAATTGACTTTGGTAAGCTACATACCATCAGCGATTATCTTTTAAATAAAATGTCGGAAAGAAGCGATGTAACAGTGACCATAAGCTTTGAATATCAAAGCGCACAGTACGAGATTACGTTCCCATCGGGAACAGATTACTCCGCTGTTTTGGAGGATGAAGATACGATGTATGGATATTTCGGTGTAGCAGCAAGGCTTGGACTTACGGTAGAAGCTAAATAGAGGTGATTCTGAAACAACTGGAAGAAAAAGAACCGTTGCCAGATAAGGAAAAAGATCAGATGGCATGGGTAAGCGCTGCAAAGCAGCACAGAGCGATTGCGGAAGAGATTATTCTCAAGGAATTGATTTATGTTTAAATGAAGGTGATGAGATCGTGGAATGCGATCTCATTATTATATGTGAATGTGAAATAGCAGTAGGCAGAATGAGAAAAACAGGGTAAAATAAAGCCATAAAATCCGAGTAACTATAAGAGCTGATTATAGAAGAAACTTGAAATGTCAGATCAGCATTTCAAGTTGCAAAAGTTGTGATATTGTTGCAAAAAATATTAAAAGGAGGTCGTTCTGATGGATAGAGCGTTTTATAGTGAGATTAAGAAAATACTCACAAATGCGAGAGACAAAGTTTATCAGACTGCCAATTTTACTATGGTGGAAGCCTACTGGCAAATTGGAAAGTCTATTGTGAAAGAACAAAATGGAGAAGAACGTGCCGAATACGGAACAGGTTTACTCAAAGAATTATCGAAGCAGATGACACAGGATTTTGGAAGAGGTTTTACGGTTGCAAATTTAAAAAATATGAGACAGTTTTATCTGACTTTTCCAAATGGCTACGCACTGCGTAGCGAATTGAGTTGGACACATTATCGACTTTTAATGCGAGTGGAAAATGACAATGCAAGACAATTTTATATGGACGAAGCAGTAAAATCTCAATGGAGTACTCGTCAGTTAGAAAGACAGATTAATACATTTTTTTATGAGAGATTGTTATCAAGTAAGAATAAAGAAAATGTTGCACAGGAGATTCAAACATTGGAACCAGAAAAAACACCTGAAGATATTATTCGTGATCCATATGTGTTGGAATTTCTTGGATTGTCTCCCAATGATGATTTTTATGAAAGTGATCTGGAACAGGCACTTATAACACATTTGCAAAAGTTTTTACTAGAGTTGGGACGAGGTTTCTCTTTTGTAGCTAGGCAAAAGAGAATTACGTTCGATGGACGACATTTTAGAATAGATCTTGTTTTCTATAATTATATTTTAAAATGTTTCGTGCTTATAGATCTGAAAATTGGTGATCTTACACACCAGGATTTAGGACAAATGCAGATGTATGTGCATTACTATGAGCGAGAATTGATGAATGAGGGGGATAATCCTCCAATTGGTATTGTGCTTTGTGCAGATAAAAGTGATGCAGTTGTGCGTTATACATTGCCAGAAGGTGAGACACAGGTATTTGCTTCAAAATACAAGCTTTATTTGCCTACAGAAGAAGAACTGTTGAAAGAACTAAAAAAGGAATATCAGGCAATGGAATCCGTTCAATCTGATATGGAAAGTTAAAGAAAAAAATAGGGGATTTTTTATATTGAATAAAAAATAGATATGATAAAAGATTTGTAAAAAGGCGTGAGTCATAGAAATGTGGCTTGCGTCCTTTTTTATCTGAAATGGAAGAGGAATACAAGGGCACAAAGTTATTTCAGCTTTAAGGTTAGAATGACCGGAATTTATTTTGGCAATTGAGACAGGAAAGTTATATTATAAAAAGCGGTACACACTGTTTGTAGAAAAAACAGGGGAAAGATGCTATTATAAAGATGTCGATAGAACCAATGTGATTCATGTAAATAGTATAGAGTTTTATTCAGGGAGTAAGTATAAGTAAGGGAATGGATAAATAGTTTCTACTAGAGGTGACGGAATGATAAAAATAGCTTTTTTTGATATTGATGGTACATTGCTCAAATTAGGTCATAGGGAACTGACAGAGAAAACAGCTAAAGCATTAAACTCTCTTCGCCAAAAAGGAATCCTGTTATGTATGGCAACAGGCAGAGGTTATCTTTCGATTCCCGCATTTCAGGATGTTACGTTTGATGTTCTGTTGACTTTTAATGGTTCTTATGTGAGGGTCGGAGAGAAAATCATTTTCAAAAATCCCCTGAATCATCATGATAAGCAGAAGATCATCCGGAATCTTAAAAAAATGAACAGGGCAGCGGCAATCAGCAATGAGCATTTTATTGTTACGAATGGTACAGATAAGGATCTGGAGCAGTATTTCAGATTTGGAAATGAAATACTCACAATTGCAGATAATTTTGATGAATTATGTAAGGACGATATTTATCAGATAATGTGTTCGTGCAGAAAAGAAGAGTATGATCAGATTCTGGAGGGTACCAAAGAAACGCAGATAACGGCATGGTGGGATAAAGCTGCGGATATTATTCCATTGAATTGCGGCAAAGGAAATGCTGTAAATGCAGTACTCGATTACTATGGCTTTTCAAAAGAGGAAGCGATTGCTTTTGGCGATGGAGAAAATGATATTGAGATGCTGGAAGCTGTTGGTACAGGCGTGGCAATGGGTAATGCCAGGGATACAGTCAAGGCAAGAGCAGCTGCCATATGCAGGCCGGTAGAAGAGGATGGGGTTTATTACTATTGTCTGGAAAATAATCTCATCACAGGTATCTGAGTAACAGGTTATCTTTCTTAAAGGCTTGCAGGCGTTCACAAATTCTTCACAAAAAAATTAGTACTCACCTATTAATAATGGAAGTTGAATTTTGTCCTGTCTTGTGTAGCCCGGAAGTGCCTGTTTTACAGGATTTCCAGGGCATCGGTCATTATGTCTGGTATTGTAAAGAGGTGTCAGATTTGTCGTAAATGTCGTAAATTTGTCGTCAAAAATGATTTATATTTAAAAGCGAATTGATATTTTTGCGTTGATTGCGTATAATAAAAATGTAAAGAAAGTAAAGAAAACAAAGCAATCAATGAAAGGATGATGATTATGGAAGTAGCAAAAATTTCCAGTAAAGGGCAGATTACAATTCCGGTATCTGTAAGGAACAAGTTAAAATTGAGAGCTGGCGATAAAATTGTCATTCTTGAAGAAAACGGAAGATTTTATTTTGAAAACTCTGCAATGCTTGCATTTAAACGTGCAGAGGATGCCTTTGCAGGTGAAGCACAAAAGGCTGGATTTGAAACAGAAGAAGATATGCAGGAGTATATGAAAGAAATCCGGAAGGAAGTAAGGGGGCGTTGATTTGCGGATAATGCTTGATACCAACATCTTTATTTCCATGATCTTCTTTCCTTCTGCACAGACCAGAGAACTGGCAAGAAGATTAACAGAAAGCCATCAGATAGTAGTTTGCGATTACGTAATTGAAGAATTACGACTTGTAACGGAGCGTAAATTTCCGGCAAAAAGAAAATTCCTTGACCGCTTTTTCATGGAATTGCCATTTGAACTGGTCTATACACCGAAAGAACTGGATTTGAATGAGTTTCCGGAAATGAGGGATGTAAAAGATTCCCCGATACTTGCAACTGCAATTATGGAAGGGATTGATGTATTTCTGACTGGGGATAAAGACTTTTTGGTGTTGGATGTCGAAACACCAGAGATTCTCACAATGAAAGAATTTTTGGAACAATATTAAAAATGAATAAATGCAAAGTAAGGCGTGAGTCATAGAAATGTGGCTCACGTCTTTTCTTTTGCTCTAAAAGTGATGAACATGAACAAAGAATATCAAGGAAAGAACGAAAAAGAATTATATCCGTATGTGGAATTACTGGATACGAAATACGTTGGGAAACATTCGTGTTGTGGATTTCAAGACATCACATGTAAGGACGTTCTTTTCACCATTTTGCATGCTCATCGAGTTCACAAAAAGTTCACAAAAAAATTAGCACTCACCTATTGACAGTGCTAATAATAGGTGCTATATTACACTTAGAACAAAGGAAAGGAGATCAATCAGAAGAGATTCTCCGAAAGGAAGTTTCATTCTGATGAATCAAAATTCTTCGTTCTGTAATCATAATAATAAGACATAGGTTTCATGAGCAGTGAGATCGTGAAGGTGAATGGTTCATCCCACGGAGCTCCTGCGAATGTCAAGAGAATGGAGGAATGACTTATGATGATGCCTAGTGTATTTGGTAGAGATATTTTTGATGACTTTATGGATGGATTTGCATTTCCGG
>OGIE01000580.1_pt1 | contig 54321 bp, 50 predicted proteins | sample 1571581 | NCBI WGS metagenome assembly OGIE01 (sample SAMEA2582021, study PRJEB24529) | metagenome | biome: Human gut stool | place: China | collected 2011 | reverse complement strand
TCAATGTGCAGTTTTGAAGGTATATGAAGAGAGGAGAGCTGTGTTCCAGAGATGGGATATGGCTTTTTTGTTTTATAAAAAATATTTTAATAAACTCAAAAATAAGTCCTGCACCGGTCACCCGGCGCAGGACTTATGAATGCTTATGAATTGTTATCGCTTGGGCGACTGCCGAGCGTTACGGTTACATCGTGCTCCTGATACGTTCCGTCCGTCAGAGACTGAACCGTCAGGGTGACTGTTGATCCGCTCTTATAGTAGGTGAGCATCTCTTTGAGTTCATCCATTGTGGTGACAGACTGACCGTCAAACTTGGTGATGATGTCCTTCTCCTTCAAATCGGAGGAAGCAGCAGCACCGTCATCGAGAATCTTGTAAACGTAGATGCCGACCGGCATTCCGTATGCTTTGGAAGCATTTGCATCGATGTTCGTTCCCTGAATACCGAGGAATCCCTGAGCACTCTCGTCGAGAGCCTCTCTTGTCTGCTTTGTCTTTAGGTTGTCGAGAATCTCACCGGCCTTGGAGATCGGGATTGCATAACCGATACCCTCGACTTCCGTGGATGCGGTTTTTGCCGCATTGATGCCGATGACATTTCCGTTCAGATCGATCAGAGCACCGCCACTGTTACCAGGGTTAATGGCAGCATCTGTCTGGATGTAAGTATGGCTGATTCCGTTGCTGTCGGAGATCTCACGGTTCAGTGCGCTGACATAACCGACGGTGACGGACTGACCGTAACCGAGAGCGTTGCCGATTGCGATGACCTGCTGACCTGCCTTGAGGTTGTCAGAATCGCCAAGAGTGGCAACTTTGATCTTGCTCAAGGTATCTGATGAAATATCACTCAGCTTAACTGCGATGACAGCAAGGTCAGTCGCGGAATCCGTTCCCTTGACTGCTGCACTTGCGGTATTGTCATCGGAGAAGGTGACAGTCAGATCGCTTGCACCTGATACAACATGGTTGTTTGTCGCAATCAGCAGTTCACTGTCAGTCTTGTCAATGATGATTCCGGAACCACTGCTCTTTGCCTGATAGGTCTCCGGAAGACCGAAGATTCCGTACTGCTGAACCGTCATTGTATCGTTGATTGCTACGACCGACGGCATTGCCTGCTCCACGACATCGGAGACATCCATCACGGTATTGGAAACCGGTATCGAGGCTGCTCCATTTGTTGTGCTGTCGTTACTCTGACCAAGTGTTGTGGAGACAGCAGGGATTCTTGTATAGCGTTCCCCGATGTAGCTGACACCTGTCATCACACCGCCGGAGACAGCTCCGAACAGGACAGCTGCTGCGACGATTCCAGCTGTTTTTCTGGCAAGTTTTTTTGATGCCTTTGATGATTTGTGATTGTGGTTAGAACCGGAAGTTTGCTGAGACTCAGTCTCCTGAGAAGCAAACTTGGAAGACTTGCTCTCACCGAAGCCGGAGTTTGCAGAACTTGTGTGATCACTCATCAGATCTGGATTTTCTTTGTAATTGCTATATGTCTCATGGTTTTGATCTTCATATTCATCATGCTTGTTTTCGTCATACATATCAGTCACTCCTCTCAGAAAAATTTTTCTGTTACCGTTCATGTGTTGCCTATATTATTTACATTACATAATCGATAATCTTTTTTTCGCTTTCTGACTACCAATATAGTGAGGATATTTGATATAATTGTGATATAATTGTGGAGATTTTGTGTCTTCTAAATTTTGTATACTGAAAAGAAAAATATTATAAAAATTAGATGTGAGATTGGAAAACAGAAGGAGAACGAAATAGAAGATGAACATTCAGATTTTTGGAACAGGAAAATGTTTTGATACGAAGAAGGCGATGCGCTATTTTAAGGAAAGAAAGATTCCATTTCAGATGATTGATATGAAGGAGAAGGGACTCAGCAAGGGAGAGTATCAGCGCGTGCGTCAGGCGGTAGGCGGTTTAGATGCGATGCTTGACCCAAAGTGTAAGGATCAGGATACCTTAACGTTGATCAAATATCTTGCGGAGGAGGATCGCGACCAGAAAGTTCTCGAAAATCAGCAGGTGCTCAAAACTCCGATTGTGCGAAATGGAGCGCAGGCAACGGTCGGATATATGCCGGATGTCTGGAAGAACTGGAAATAAGGGATTTAGAAAATAAGAGACTGTAAAAGATTAAAGGAATTAGAGAAATGAGAGAAATTAGGAAATGAAAGGGATAAAAAAGGAGAAGAATATACGGCAATGATAATGGATAAAGACGGATGAAGATAAAGGAGGAAAGATAGTATGGCATTGTATGCGATGGGTGATTTTCACCTCGCTTTTTCAACTGGAAAGACAATGGAAGTGTTTGGAAAAGAATGGAAGGACTATGTCAATCGAATTGAGAAAAATTGCAGAAAATGTCTTCGTCCGGAAGACACGATTGTGATTACTGGAGATCACTCATGGGGGAGAAATCTTCCAGAATGCGAACAGGATCTCAAGTTTATAGAAAATCTTCCCGGGAGAAAGATTCTGCTTCGAGGAAATCATGATATGTTCTGGGACGCAAAGAAGACAGAAAAGTTGAACCAGATGTTTGCAGGGCGACTCCGATTTCTTCAGAATAATTTTGAGGTCTATGAGGATTACGCGCTTGTAGGCACCAAGGGATACTGCTATGAGGGGAAGGACAGCATTGAGCATTTTTATAAGATTCGGGATCGGGAAGCCGCAAGACTCCGATATTCGTTTGAACTTGCAAAAGCATCGGGGTACACGAAATTTTTGATGTTTCTTCACTATCCGCCGACGAGCATCGGGGAGCAGGAGAGCCCATTTACGCAGATGGCGGAGAAATATGGAGCGGAGCAGGTGATTTACTCGCACTGTCATGGACAGGAGCGTTACGATGACAGCTTTAAGGGAATGGTCAATGGAATCGAGTATTCACTGGTGTCCTCGGATTATCTGAAGTTTCATCCGCAGAAAATTTTGCCGTAATGATGCGCAGTGATTCTGATTGGGAAATCTCAGCAGAGTTGGCCAGAATTACGTGCCAAATCATTGAGAATATCGATTTGAACTCAAAGGGGATGCCGAATGCATCCTCTTTTTCTTTGCATTTTCATGCGCAAAACAGGCAAAAGAGAAGCCGAAACAGAAAGAAAAATGAATGAAAATGACGATACAGAAAGCAGAGTAAAAGAGGTGTCAAAGGACATTTCGACGAAATGAAAAAAAGTGCTTACGAAGACAGAAAATTTTCTGTATAATGGGGACTTGCAGTTTGAAATTGGAAGAGTTTTCAGACATAAGAAGCTGAAAAAAAGAATGAAACGGCAAGGAAACGAACCGAAAAAACAAAAGGCAACAGAGAAAAGAAAACGACAGAAAAGAAAGAAACAAAAAAGAGAAAAACGAAAGAAAAAAGGAGAAAAACGAGTATGCCACAGAATAAGAGAGAGAGTTTGATTTTTACTGTGATGATGTGTTGCACGATGGTGCTCTGGATGAGCATTTACAACGTGACGCTTCACATGGGAGCACTGAATTTGGAGACGATTAAGGAAGCATGGGTGGGATTTCCGATCGCCTGCATATTTGCAATGTGTCTCGACTGGTTTGTTGTGTCTGGATTTGCAAAGGGATTTGCCTTCCGTTTTCTGGTAAAACCGCAGGATAGCGGACTGAAGAAGGCAATCTGTGTATCTACCTGCATGGTTGTTCCGATGGTATTTTTCATGTCCCTGTACGGCGCATTAGAGGCATGCACCCATACTGGCACTTGGAATCTTGTTCCGATCATCTGGCTGACAAACATCCCGAAGAACTTTATCATGGCACTTCCGTTCCAGCTGATCGTTGCAGGACCGCTGGTTCGCAAGGTATTCCGCAGTCTCTTCCCGATAGGAACGGTACTGGCATAAGACAGCATAAGAAATAAGAAACGGGAATCATCACGTGCGATCATGTATCATTACATACAATTACGTATAATCGCATTATAAATATTGAGAAAAAGAAATCTCTTTCCGATATGATTTTGGATTCTGGAGACAGATAAACGATCAATCATATCGGGAGAGAGTTCTTTTTTTATTTGGAGTAGTGTTTTGGGTATGTTTCTACTTCTCCTGTGTATCTTCTGGCAGGTTCTGGTGAATCAGATTCAGCACAGAGCGTAAATCTTCGGCGTTGATCTGACCGGGAGCGGAAACCTTTCCGACTGCACCGAAGGTCAGAGCGGAACCGAAGACTTCCCCACAGAGACGGCTGATGAGACCCGTGCCTCCCATCGACATTGTGATGATCGGTTTTCTGGAAAAACGGGAAGCGTTTTCCGTAGCAGAGAGCAGGCGGATGACATCGCGTCTGGAAGTTGGCATGACAGCGATTTTCAGGATGTCAGCGCCCAGAAAATCCATTTTCTTGAAAATATTCAGGAGAGTTTGTTCAATCGGGGTCTCATGAAAATGATGATTCGATGCAATGACCGGAACTTCGTGTGCGTGTGCGTCCGCAATTATGTTCTGAACAATGTCATCACCGCTGAAGATTTCGACATCGATCAAGTCGACAAGACCGGAGGTGACGGCGCGGTGATTTAAGAGAATGTAATCCTCCATTGAGATTTCGCACTCTCCGCCCTCTTTCTTGGTGCGGAAGGTGAAGAGGAGAGGAGTGTCCGGGAGAATCTCGCGGAGGGTGTGAAGTGCCGTCTCCATCTCATTCTGATCGAGAATATTCTGGAAGTGGTCGACACGCCATTCCACGACGTCAGGGGAAACGTTCTTGATCGTTGTGGCAGACGCAGTGATCTCTTCTAAGGTAGTGCCTACAATCGGGACGCAGACTTTCGGAAGTCCCTCTCCGATTGTGATGTTGCGGACGGTAACAGATTTCTTCATAATTTAATAAATCCTTTCTAAATTTTTCTGAGGATGTTGAAAATCTCAAAAAATCTTTTTGAATGATGCTGTGAATGACTTTGACATACCGAAAAGATTGGAATTGCTGTTTCCATCATATCATGGAGACGGAGCGGGTGGCAAGCATTACTGGTATTACGGTGTTACGGGGATCACTATTCATGCGCATGTGCCAGGAACGAAGATTTTGAAAACGAAGAAAAATAAGTTGACATAAAGGATAAGTTCTCGTTATGATTATAAGATAAGGCAAAAAAGATAAAAGAATAGGGAAAGAAGGAATGAAGAGTTATGCCAGTTGGAATTTTGGTTAATGCGCTGTCGATTGTGGCAGGAGGTCTGATCGGTCTGTTTGTGGAGGATCGACTCGATCTTGACTTTAAGGAAAATCTGAATATGATTTTCGGTGTCTGTGCGATGGGAATGGGAATCAGTTCGGTTATGCTGATGAGAAATATGCCGGCGGTCATCTTTTCCGTGGTAATCGGAACTGCAATTGGACTGATGATTCATTTAGGAGATAAGATTCAGAAGGGCGCAGGCATGATGCAGAATGTTGCATCAAAGATTGTGACGAATAAGAATACTTCTATTTCAGAGGAAGAGTTCATGACAACTCTGGTGACGGTGATTGTGCTGTTTTGTGCGAGCGGAACCGGAATCTATGGTTCGATTGTATCTGGAATGACCGGAGATCACAGTATTCTGATTGCAAAGTCGGTGCTGGATCTGTTCACGGCAATGATTTTTGCATGCATGCTTGGTGGAGTGGTGTCTCTGATTGCAATTCCTCAGTTAATCATCTTCCTTGCACTTTTCTTCTGTGCAGGTCTGATTTATCCGATGACAACCCCGGAGATGATTGATGATTTTAAGGCAGCGGGCGGATTTATCATGCTGGCAACCGCTTTCCGTATGATGAAGGTAAAAATGTTCCCGACAGCGGATATGATTCCGGCGATGGTGCTTGTCTTTCCGGTCAGCTGGATCTGGAGTACCTGGATTCTTCCGCTTGTAAGCTAAGACGGATAAAATAAAAAGCGAATAAAAGCGGATAAATGCCGAGAAAATTTAAAAAATCTAAGGGGTTAAAATCCGGGGTGTCAAAAAAGTATCGGTTGACAGAATCATGTTTTTTTCTGTATAATTACATTATATTTAAAAGCGAAGTACACAAGTACTTTATGTGACCAGAAGGGTCATCGGATACAGGTTAGAGAACCTGTATTTGGTGATCCATTTTTTGTATGGTAGGGAATTGCGTCCTAAAAAACAAAAAACTTGCTAGAGAAAGGACAGAATGTATGGATCAGAAAAAACAAAACAGAAAGAAAACTCAGAGAGAGAGCAGTCAGGAGAAGACGAGAAAACTCACGCTTTCCGCGATGTTTTTTGCGCTTGGAATTGTGCTTCCGTTCTGGATTGGACAGATTCCGGCAATCGGAAAGGTGTTGCTTCCGATGCACATTCCGGTTCTACTGTGTGGATTGATCGTCGGCTGGAAATATGGACTTGCAGTCGGATTTTTGCTCCCGATCGTGCGAGGAATGCTTTTTGGCATGCCGAAACTGTTCCCAAATGGAATGGCGATGGCAGTGGAACTCGGAACGTATGGACTCGTGATCGGACTGGCTTACGGACATTCCAAATGGAAATGCATGTTTGCCCTGTATCGAAGTCTGCTTACCGCAATGATTGCAGGACGCATTGTGTGGGCGCTTGCTGAGGTGGTACTCTTGGGCGTCACGGGAAGTGCGTTTACCTGGCAGATGTTTGTGGCAGGAGCCTTTCTCAATGCGATCCCGGGAATCATCCTTCAGCTTATCCTGATTCCGACTGTGATGCTGGCTTTAGACCGCGCAAATGTCCTGAAGTTTTCTCAGACAGAGCGGGCATAGCAGGTATAGTCAGTCAGAGTAGCCTCGTGGCAAGGCAAGAATAAAAAAATAGGAATAGGAGCGAGCATTCACGAGCTGGCAAATAAAGAATACAAAGACACAGGAAAATTAGAAAATGCAGAAAATACGGGAACAACGAGAAATAAAAGAACAAGATCAGAAACAAGACCAGAGACGAGATCAAAGACAAGATCAGGGTCGATGTGACGATCAGAACAGGGCGGTGGAAGTGCCGTCCTATATGGCTCAGGAAACCGAAGAAGTCCTGAGAGAAATCCGCGGATTGCAATCTCAGCATCCGCGGGTTTTTGTCGCTATTGACGGCAGATGTGGAGCGGGAAAGACGACGCTTGCACAGGAGATTCAGAAGAGAACCGGATGTACGCTCTTCCACATGGATGATTTTTATCTGCGGATGGAGCAGAGGACGAAAGAGCGCTACGAGGAGCCGGGCGGAAATGTCGACCGGGAGCGTTTCTTGGAGGAAGTCTTGAATCCGTTGAAGACGATGCAGGACGGGGAGATCTTGAGCTATCGCCCGTTTCTCTGCGGAAAATGGGTGCTTGGCGATCCGATTTCTGAGACAGTCGGATCTTTGATTGTGGTGGAGGGATCGTATTCCTGCCATCCCGAGCTTTTTGATCAGTATGATCTGCATGTGTTTGTGGACATTGATCCCGAGACACAGCAGGAGCGCATTTTAAAGCGAAACGGGGTAGAGAAACTTGAGATGTTTCAATCACGCTGGATTCCTTTAGAAGAAAGGTATTTTTCGTCATTCGGAATTCAGGAAAAATGCGAGATTCAGCTGAATTGCCGATAAGTACTGCGATGCAGATATTTGACATGGATTGACGTGGAGATTCAAAGATTTACAAAAATAAAAGGGCGAGACAGGAGAAGAAAAAAATGAGATCATTATATCTGGAGTGTTATTCAGGAATCAGTGGGGATATGACGGTGGGAGCACTTCTTGATCTGGGGGCGGATCAGAATGTCCTTGAGAAGGCACTTGCAAGTCTTCCGGTTCACGGGTTTCAGATCGAGGTGAAGCGGGTGAAAAAATCTGCGCTGGATGCCTGTGATTTCCTTGTAAAGCTGGACGCGGAGCATGAAAATCACGATCATGATATGGAGTATCTTTATGGACACGACCATGGTGACGACGACCATGATCATGATGCGCATAACCATGAACACCATCATGCACATGATCACGAGCACAGCGATCACGACCACCATGAACACGGCGATGAGCATGACCATCATCATACCCATGATCATACCCACGACGACGATCATGATACGCATGATATTCATGGTGCTCACACTCATAGCCATGGAGAGGATAGTCATGAAGAGGAGATGCATGACCATTATCATGACCATTATCATCACCATCATGAGCACCGCGGGATGAAAGAGATCATGGAGATTTTGGAGCAGGCAGAGCTGACAGATGGCGCGCGCAGACTTGCAAAAAAGGTTTTCACGATCCTAGGCGAAGCAGAGGCAAAGGCACACGGAACAACCTTGGATCAGGTGCATTTTCATGAGGTCGGAGCGATCGACTCCATCGTGGATATCGTGTCGGCAGCGGTATGTTTTGACAATCTGGGAATTGAGCAGGTGATTGTCCCATTTCTCTGCGAGGGAAGCGGAACCGTGCGCTGTCAGCATGGAATTCTTCCGATTCCGGTCCCGGCAGTCGCAAACATTGCAACGGCAAATCGTCTGAGACTGCGCATGACCGGCGCAAAGGGCGAGTATGTGACGCCGACCGGTGCAGCGATTGTGGCAGCTGTGCGTACCTCCGAGAAACTGCCGGAGACCTTTGTGATTGAGAAAATCGGACTCGGTGCAGGAAAGAGAGAACAGGAGCTTCCGGGCATTCTGCGCGCAATGATTTTGAATGATGACGAAGCATCCGCTGACAGATGCAGGAATTGCAAAGTTTCGGCTGATTATGAGGCGTCGTTGAAGTAAGAGAAGAAGAAATAAAGAACGCTGTGACAGAGAAATTCTTTGCTACAGCGTTCTTTATTTTGCTGATCAGGTTTTTATCAATTTCGGGTGATACCTTATACCCCCTCTACACCGTCTGCATTTCCGATACTGCCCGTTGCAGATCTTGCGGAAGCGGAGGTCGGATGATAGACGGCAATCGGATTGCCCGGTCTCCACCAGTTTAAGAGGTAGGCAACGACGAACATCAGAGCGACACCGCCGAGGATCACCCAGGTCACAAGGTTTGCGCCGTAGACGCCAAACTGGGAGATGATGATCGGAGGAACAACCTGAAGGGCAACGAGAATCGGACGGTTGAACAGGTCAGAGATTCCGGAATCCTCGATACCGCGGGATTTTAAATCCGGGTCAACAACGCGCTGGAGAAGAACTCCGGTGGCAGCGACACCAGTTGCATGACCCCACACCATCATGTTGCGCTCGAACCAGTCGTAAGGAGAACTCTTTGCGCCGACGAGCATGAACCAGAGGAAGGTGACAAGGAAACCTGCGACACAGACCACAATCAGCGGAACTGCGTAGTGCATAACGAGAGCGAGTTTTACAGAGCCGACACCGGAGATGATCAGAAAGTCGGTGGAGGTTCCGCTGATTCGGCTGATTGTGCTTCTGTCGATATATTTGCTTGAGCCAGTGCGCTTTAAGATGCCCTGCATTAGGAATCCGAAGAGCAGTGCCATACAGAATGCCGGAATCTCAGCCGGGATCAGGGTTTTCAAAAACTGACAGAGATAATATCCGCAGAGGGACGGAACAAGAACGATTGCGAGGTGAAATGCCATCGGGTCTACGCAGATGCTGGAGATTGTGATCTTGCCACCCTGTTTCTGCTTTTCCGGTGCAATCAGACCGGTGCGAAGCTCAGAAGGGAGGTTTTTCGGATCGGTGACATAGTGGGTATAGCCTTTTCGAGTGCCCCAGTTGATGATCGCGATGCCACCGAGGATACCGCCGACAATGCCGACGGTTGCAGTTGTCATGCCGAGGTCACCGGCTTCCTCCCAGCCGAGACCGGCGAAGGTAGAGCCGACTGCGGCAGCCGTTCCATGACCGCCGTAGAAACCGGTTGCCATCATAAGACCGAAGCTGGGATTTAAGTTTGTGAAGAAACGGTTTAATACATATAAGGAAAGAAACATGCCGACACCATACTGGAGAACGGCGATTCCGGTGATGTTAAAAAACATTCCACCGATTGCCTTTCCACTCAAATGTTCTTTGGCGGGAGCATCACCGATCGGCATTGCCGCGAAGATCAGAACGATCAGGACGCTTGCGTAAGTTCCGAGACTTCCGGAAAACGGAATCACGCCGAGACCATTTGGTCCAAAGGCGAGTGCCAAAAATCCGGCGATCAGAGACGGGGGAATCAGAAGTTTCTGAAAAATTTTTACGTTTGCTCTCAGTACCTGACCAACCAGAAGAAGTCCGGCCATCAGGCTTACATCGGTAAATACAGTCCATAAAGTCATGTTCAATACCTCCATGTGAAAAGTGTGAAAAAATAGCGCCGAGGCCATTATAAAATGTATAAATATGCAGAATATGCATAAAACACATTTCCGCAGATAGCGCGGATGCCTCTGACGCCTTTGTCAGTCTTTGTCAAGGATGAACCCCTTAATAAAAGGATTATTGATCAGTTTCGCTCGAGTTGCCTGTATTATACGACCCTAAAATCGAAAAGTCAAGCGGTTTTACAATATTTTTCCTGTTATATCCACAACACTTTAATTGTGAAAGTCCAGGACAAAATTATTGAAAAATGTTTGGGAAAGAAATTGACAAAGTGAAAAAAGTATGTATATAATGCATACATGTTGCATACGAAACAGATGCGAATCTGGTAGAAGGCAGATACAAAACAGAAAGCAAATGCGAAAAAGAAAAACAGGAATAGAAAAGTCAACGAAAGTCAACATGGGAAAGACCAGAGAAGATTGAGGAGACTTGAGAGGAGGCAATTATGATCGAACAGGATACTACCGTTACTTATGACTGTCTGATTATTGGAGCCGGTGTAGTGGGAAGTGCGATTGCGAGAGAGTTGTCGCGTTACTGTCTCAACATTGGCGTATTAGAAAAAGAACCGGATGTGTGCTGTGAGACGAGTGCACGAAATTCCGGAGTTCTCCACGCAGGATTCAACAACAAGCCGGGATCATTGATGGCGCGTTTCTGTGTGGAAGGAAACCGAATGTTTGACCAGATTGCGAAAGAGCTGGATATTCCATATAAGAGAACCGGAAAGCTGATTGTGGGTTTCAACGAGGATGATCGAAAGCGTCTGGAACAGATGAAGGCAACCGGCGACAAGAATGGAGTTCCGGGGCTTGAACTCATCGACAAGGAGCGAATTCACGAGATTGCCCCTCTTGTCGGCGGAGAATTTGCGATGTGGTCCCCCTCAACGGCGATCCTCGATCCATTCCAGTACACGGTTGGACTTGCAGAAAACGCAGCAAAAAATGGCGTTTCCTTCTTCTTTTCCCATGAGGTCACAGCGATTGAGACGGACGAAGACGGGATTTACACCGTGACGACGACGAAAGGAAGTTTTCGGAGTCGCTGGATTGTAAACAGCGCCGGTCTCGGCTCTGCAAAGATCTCCACGATGCTCGGAATTGACGAGTACACGATCTATCCGTGCCGGGGCGAGTACTTCATTCTCGATCAGAAGATCGGACCGATGCTTCCGGTTCCCGCCTATCCCGTTCCGAATCCGAAGGAGGGCGGACTTGGCATTCACTTGACGCCATCGATCGATGGAAATGTCTTTATTGGACCGAGTTCCGAGTACATTGATTCCGATGACGACTATTCGGTGACACAGCACACGATGGATCTGTTGATCAAAGACGGATCACGGATTTTCCCTTATTTAAAGAAAGAATCGTTCATCCGAAACTTTGCGGGAATCCGACCGAAGCTGGCACCGAAGGAAGAGGGCGGATATCACGACTTTGTGATTGAGCGCCGAGATGAGATTGCGCCCCATGCGATCAACCTTGTGGGAATCGAGTCACCGGGTCTGACGAGCGCCGTGCCGATCTCAAAGGAAGTGGTTCGACTGATCGAGGAGGTTGAGACGCTGAAAACCAATCCGAACTTTGATCCGATCCGCAGACGCACAGAGACCTTCCGTGACAAGACACCGGATGAGCAGGCAGAGCTGATTCGTCAGAATCCGGATTACGGCGATGTGATCTGTCGCTGTGAAAATATCACGCGCGCCGAGATCCTCTCCGCGATTCACAATCCACTCGGTGTGCACACGGTGACGGGTGTAAAATATCGCTGTCGTGCGATGATGGGACGCTGTCAGGGCGGTTACTGCCAGGCGAAAATTTCAGAGCTTCTGATGCAGGAGACGGGGACGAAGAAAGAAGACCTGCGTTACTGTCGGGAGGACGGATGGATGTTTACGGGCGATGTCCGAACGAAGACAGAATCAGACGTAGATAAAAATTGTGAGAACGAGGATGCGCTTTGAGCGGACAGGAGGGAGAAAGATGAATCCAGTACATAAAAGTGTAGTGATCATTGGCGGTGGTCCGGCAGGGCTTGCCTCAGCAATCAGACTCTATGAAAAGGGAATCAAGGATATCGTGATTCTTGAGAGAGAACATCACCCTGGTGGAATTCTCCGCCAGTGTATTCATGACGGATTTGGACTAACCCGTTTCAAGGAGACGCTCAGCGGTCCGGAGTATGCGAGTCGCTTTGTCGATCAGGCGAAAAAACTTGGAATTGAGATTATCACGGACACGACGGTCATCGGTCTGACAAAGGATCGCCTTGTGACTTCGGCATCTCCGAATGGACTTTTGCAGTATCAGGCGGATGCGGTTATCCTCGCAATGGGATGTAGAGAGAGAACGAGGGGCGCACTCTCGATACCGGGAGAGCGTCCGGCGGGCGTGATGACGGCGGGCGTGGCTCAGACTTACGTCAACCTGAAAAATACGATGGTGGGACGCAACGTCATCATCCTCGGTTCCGGCGATATTGGCATGATCATGGCGCGCAGAATGACGCTTGAGGGCGCAAAAGTTCTTGCTGTCTTTGAGATTCAGCCGTATCCGAGCGGACTTCCGAGAAACATCGAACAGTGCCTGAATGATTACGGCATTCCGCTGTATTTGAGCCATACAGTGACGGGAATTCACGGAAAATCCCGACTTGAGTCTGTGACGGTCAGCGAGGTGGATGAGAATTTCAAGCCGATTCCAGGAACGGAGAAAGATTATGACTGTGATACGCTGATCCTCTCAGTTGGTCTGATTCCGGAAAATGAACTCTCCTTAAAAGCCGGGGTGACCCTCGATCCGAGAACGAAGGGACCTCTCGTCGATGAGAACTGTCAGACGAAGGTTCCGGGAATCTTTGCAGGAGGAAATGTTCTCCATGTTCATGATCTCGTCGATTTCGTTTCTCTCGAGGCAGAGCGTCTCGCAGATGCCGTCGTCGACTGGGTGAAGACACAGGAGCTTCCGGAGTGTGAGATTGCAGTGGAAGCAGAAGGTCCTCTCGGATATGTGCTTCCGGAGGCGATCAGCGGGGAGAAAGATGTGACGTTCTCGATGCGTGTGCGCCGTCCGATGAAGAACTGTCGTATTACAATCTCTCAGGACGGGGAAGTTCTTGTATCTAAGAAGCTGAAAAAGGCGATTCCGGCGGAGATGGAGCAGATGGTGCTTCCCCATGCAAAGCTGAAATCCAAGAATCCGGTAAAGGTGGTGATCTGCAGTGAATAGAGTATTTACCTGTATTTTATGTCCAAACGGATGTGAGATTGAAGTCGATTATGAGGGGACAACGCTTCACTCAGTCAGCGGAAATCTCTGCCCGAAGGGAAAAGAGTATGTGACACAGGAACTGGTATGTCCGAAGCGAAACATCGCAACCTCTGTGCTTGTAGAGGGAGGCGAACTCCCGCTTGTGAGTGTGCGTCTGACTGCCCCGATTCCGCGCGAGGAGATTTTTCATGTGGTTGAGGAGATTCGCAGACAGTGCCTGACCGCACCGGTCTATGCTGGAACCGTGATTCTTCCAAATGTTCTCGGTCTCGGCGCAGATGTGATTGCGACAAAGACCATTGCTCGTGCCAGAGGGCTTGCCGGTATCACGGAAAGCAAAACGTAAGCTCTTGTCGGAGCTGACGGAGCACACGATTGCGGGTCATTGCTTTCTGCGTCCGAGCTGCCAGAATGCGACCGCGCTGGCACTTGCAACATTCAGGGAATCGACCTCGTGGTACATCGGAATCATCACGGTGTAGTCGCAGTTTGCGATCGTTTCCTTAGCGAGACCATCACCCTCTGTTCCGAGAACCAGAGCGAGTTTGTCTTCGCGCATCAGCTGTGGATCGTCGATCGAGACCGAGTCCTTCTTGAGTGCCATTGCGACACTGCGAAATCCCATCGCCTTTAAGCGATCCATGCCGTCTTTTGACCAGTCGCCATCGATGAAAGTCCACGGAATCTGAAAGACGGTTCCCATGCTGACGCGGGAGGCACGGCGATAGAGCGGATCAGTGCATCCGTGTGTCAGAAGCACGGCATCCATGCCGAGACCGGCAGCGGAGCGAAAGATCGCGCCGACGTTTGTCGGATTCATCACATTTTCGAGGACGGCGATGCGGTGAGCGTTCGCACAGACCCTCTCGATCGACGGAAGTGATTTTCGGCGCATGGCACAGAGGATTCCGCGCGTCAGTGCAAAGCCGGTGAGCTTTGTCAGGACATCGAATTCTGCGACATATGCCGGAACATCCGGGCATTTTGCGAGCAGATCTTTCGCCTGCGTCTCAATGTGCTTTTTTTCAAGCAAAAAGGAGACTGGCTCATAGCCTGCCTGAAGCGCCCGCATGATGACATTAGGGCTTTCCGCAATAAAAAGCCCGGTCTGCGGTTCGTAGTAGCGCAGAAGCTGGTTTTCATTCAGCCGTGCATATAAGTCAAGTTCCGGTGCAGAAAAATCTTTAATTTCTATGATATTTGCCATAATCAAAAAACTCCATTTCATCATTTCTGGTCTTATTTTATAACGGCGCAGACAGATTTGTCCAGAATATGTTTGCGCAATGCGTGAACAGTAACAATTGACACTTTTTATCAAATATGATATGCTTGGTAACGAAAAATAAGAGAGCAAAACAAAAAAAGTCTTAAAACTTTCAAATTTTTTAAAATAAAAAAGATAGCAATGAGATGACAAGCGCGGGAGCCTGTGTGACAGGCTGAGAGGAAGATTGATCTTCGACCGTACCTGATTTGGGTAATGCCAACGGAGGGAAGCCTGAGAATGAGGAGTGTATCTCCGGAGCAAGTTTCCCGGAAGATATGCTCTTTTTATTTTTACAGGTTTCAATTACAGATCCAAAATACCGAAATCAGGAGGATGAAAAGGATGGAAAAAGAAAGAGTAAAGACATTTCGCATGGTATTTTTGGCAATGATGGTGGCAATCGGCGTGGTAATCTCCCCGATTCTGAGAATTGAGGGAATGTGCCCGACCGCGCATCTGATCAATATCACCTGTTCCGTGTTTATGGGACCGTGGTATTCTCTTCTGTGTGCCTGCATGATTGGTGTGATCCGCATGATGTTCATGGGAATTCCGCCGCTGGCTCTGACCGGAGCGGTGTTCGGAGCGTTTCTCTCCGGTGTATTTTACCGTGCCTCAAAGGGAAAAATCATCTGTGCGGTCTTCGGTGAGATCTTTGGCACCGGAATCATCGGTTCCCTCGTTTCCTATCCGGTTATGGCATTTCTGATGGGAAGAGAGGGACTCAACGCGTTCTATTACACCCCGATGTTTATCTCCGCGACGATTATGGGCGGAGTTACCGCATATGTATTTTTAAAGGCGTTGAGCCAGACGGGAATGCTTGCAAAAATTCAGGAGAGTCTGGGAGCAAAAATTTATGACAAGAACGGAAGAAAAAAGAGAGATGGACATGCAACTGATGAAACGCATGCAGGAGATGCGAAATTATATTAGAGAGACACAGCCGTTAATTCACTGTATCACAAATCCGATCTCGATTCATGATTGCGCGAATGTGATTTTGGCGACGGGCGCGCGACCGATCATGGCAGAACATCCGAAGGAAGTGGAGGAGATCACAGCGGTCTCCTCCGCTTTGATGCTGAATCTCGGGAATATCACGGATGTGAGGATGGAATCGATGAGACTTGCACTTGCGCAGGCGAACCGAGATAAGATTCCGGTGATCCTTGATCTCGTCGGCGTGACTTGCAGTCATCTGCGCCGAAGATTTGCGGAGTCCCTTTTGGAAGAGGGACAGTTTGCGGTGATCAAGGGAAATATTTCAGAGATTTTGGCGGTTGCTTCCCTGCCGTTTCACGGAACCGGCATCGATGCCGGGGCGGAGGATGCGGTTTCCGAGGAAAATCAGAGCCAGCGCGGAGAAGTCGCAAAATCGTTGGCAAAAACGTTGGGTTGTGCGGTTCTTGCAACCGGGAAAAAAGATCTCGTTGCGGTCTCTGATCAGGCATTTCTTGTCTCAAACGGAGATCCGGCATTGTCCGGAATCACAGGGACGGGATGTATGGTGGGAGCGCTGACTGCGTCCTATCTTCCGGCAGTCTCAACCCAGTCTCTTAGATCTTCTATTGGAACAAAAGGCACGGATTCTGAGTATTTGGTGGGTGATTCTTGTGCAGAGGCGGAATCCGCATTTTCAGAATGGGCTCTTTCGGCACTTCTCGGTGTTGTCACGATGGGAATTGCAGGGGAGAAGGCGACAAAAGATTCCCGCGGTCCGGGAAACTTTCAGACAGCACTTCTCGATGAAATTTTCTGCTTGAGCGAGGAGGAGTTTGCGAGAAAAGCCCGGATTTACCCGCTGTGACGTAAAAAGAAAAATGGATGAGAAAGAACCAGAAAGAAGAAACAAAAAAGAAACAGAGAAAAGAAATAAAGAAAAAATAGGAAATTAGAACTAGAAAATAGGAAATCAATAGGAAATAAAAACGAGGGGAGGATGATGCAGAGATGAAACATTTGGATATGAGTCTGTATCTGGTGACGGACAGCACCTATCACACGGAGGAATCGTTGCTTCGGACAGTCGAGGAGGCATGTGAGGGAGGAGTCACGATTGTACAGCTGAGAGAAAAGCATGCAGGAGGACGGGAGTATCTTGAGAAAGCACGAAAGGTTCGCGCGATCACAGAGCGCTATGGCGTTCCGCTGATTATTGATGACCGTGTCGATGTGGCGATGGCATGTGGAGCGGACGGCGTTCATGTCGGAGCGTCGGATCTTCCGGTCGCAGAGGCGCGTCGGATTCTCGGACCGGACAAGATCGTCGGAGCGACCGCAAAGACAGTGGAGACGGCGCTCAAAGCATATGAGGATGGGGCAGATTACCTTGGAGTCGGAGCGATCTATCCGACAACGACAAAGGTTGTGACAATCCGCACCGAGGTTTCGACGCTCGATGCGATCTGCCGTGCCGTGCCGATTCCGGCAGTTGCGATCGGCGGTTTGAACCGGGGAAATATGGGAATTCTGGATGGAACCGGAATTTCCGGAATTGCGGTGGTATCTGCGATCATGAAATCGGAGAACCCGAGAGAGACGGCGAGAGATCTGCTCAAGGAAGTGCACCGGATGAGAAGAAATTTTGAATTCAAATAAATTAAAAGCATCCGTTTTTAGTATTGTGGTCTGCATTGAAAAGAGGACGCTCCTGTGTTAAACTATCCATAACACGGGAGCGTTTTTATGTGTGGTTCGCACAGCGGTAGATCGTTGCCAAAGCAACCGCGCCTTAGCGCGAAAATGTGCAGGAATTTTTTAGAGAGCGAGAATACAAGACAATGGTGAAAAAATGGGAGATTACAATCCCGCAGTTTACGGGAAATGAATCGCGCAGAGCCTATATCTATCTGCCGGAATCTTATGAATGGGACCCGGAACGGCGATATCCGGTTTTATATATGTTTGATGGTCACAACGTATTTTTTGACTGGGATGCCACCTATGGAAAATGCTGGGGAATGAAAGAGTATATGGATCAAAGTAAGACCCAGATGATCGTAGCGGCGGTGGAATGTAACCGCGGAGCGGACAATGGACGACTCTCCGAGTATTCTCCGTTTGATTTTTCCGATGTAAACTATGGAAAATTTAAGGGACGCGGAAGAGAGACGATGGAATGGTTTGTGCGCGAATTTAAGCCGTATATCGATCAGAATTACCGCACGATTCCAGATCGGGAGCACACCTACATTGCAGGAAGCTCGATGGGCGGTCTGATGAGTCTGTATGCAGTCAGTGCGTTCAATGATGTATTCTCCAAGGCAGTGGCGCTGTCTCCGTCAATCTGGACGGCACCGGGAAAGATCGCAAAGATGATCCGAGAGACGAATTATGGACCGGAGACGACAGTTTATCTCGACTACGGTTCAGAGGAGCTTGGATATCGTGAGAAGGCATCGGACCAGTTTGCAAAGGTGACGGGACTTATGATCAAGAAGGGCGTTTTCGTATCCTCACGAATTATCCCGGGAGGCACGCACAGTGAGGCAAGCTGGGAGCGCCAGATTCCGTTTTTTATGGAAGCCCTGAATTATCAGCGATAAGATAATATAAGAGGAAGGATGGCAAGCGACATGGAGATGAATTACGTAAAGCAGTACAGCCCGGCTCTGGGAAGAGATATGGAGTGCAAGATTTACGGTCATGGGGGAAGACCGGTGCTCTATATTCCTTGTCAGGACGGGCGTTTTTTTGATTTTGAAAATTTTCATATGCATGAGACCTGGGCACCGTGGATTGACCGCGGGGATGTGATCGTGTTTGCGATCGACACGATTGACCGGGAGACCTGGTCGGATGCAAATGGAGATCCGTACTGGAGAATTCGTCGGTATGAGCAGTGGATTCGCTATATCACGGATGAGATGGTGCCATTTATGAGAAAGACGGTGAATGATAGAAATGGCTGGACGGGATATCCGGATGTGATTGCATTTGGATGTAGCCTCGGGGCGACACATGCATCAAATCTCTATTTCCGAAGACCGGATCTCTTTGACGGAGTGTTGGCTTTGAGTGGCGTGTACTCGGCATCCTACGGATTCGGAGACTATATGGATGATATTGTCTATATCAACTCGCCGGTGGATTATCTCGCAAACATGCCGGAAAATCATCCGTATATTGAACTCTACAATCAGAAAAATGCGATTTTCTGTACCGGACAGGGACCGTGGGAGATTCCGGAGTCCACAAGACAGTTCCAACAGATTTTGGAGCAGAAACACATTGATGCGTGGGTGGATTACTGGGGTCACGATGTTTCCCATGACTGGCCGTGGTGGCATAAGCAGGTGGAATATTTTGTGCCGTATCTCTTAGGTCAGCATGCATAGGATTCGTAAACGCGAAACAGGATGCAAAAAAGCCAAAGGGTACAAAGCTAAAAGGAACTTGTGAGGCAGAGAAGTTTATAACATAAAAGCGTTTATAAGGTGATGTTGAAATGAAAAAGGGAGGAAGAAAGAGTTATGAAAAATTTTGTGTTTATCTCACCGAATTTCCCGACAAACTACTGGCAGTTTTGTCGGGAACTCAAGAAGAATGGAATGAATGTACTCGGAATCGGTGACCAGCCTTACAATGAGCTGAGTGAGGATCTCAAGGAGAGTCTGAATGAGTATTACAAGGTCAGTAACCTTGAAAATTATGATGAGGTCTATCGTGGTGTGGCATTTCTGATTTTCAAGCACGGTCAGATTGACTGGCTTGAGTCGAACAACGAGTACTGGCTTGAGCGCGATGCCAAGCTGAGAACGGCATTTCACATCACGAGTGGATTTCAGGAGGAGGATCTTCCGCGCATCAAGTACAAGTCGAAGATGAAGGAGTATTATCAGCGTGTGGGAATCCCGACAGCGCGCTATCATCTCGTCGATGATCTTGAGGGCTGTCAGGCATTTATTGAGAAAGTCGGCTATCCAGTTGTCGTGAAGCCGGACAACGGAGTCGGCGCGGCGAGCACCTACAAGCTGAAAAATGAGACGGAACTGGAAGATTTCCTCAAGGAGCGGGAGGAGAAGATGCCGGACGTTCCGTACATCATGGAGGAGTTCATCGAGGCGGAGATTAATTCTTACGACGCAATCATTGATTCTCACGGAAATCCGTTGTTTGAGACGGGAAATGTGACTCCGGTTTCGATCATGGATATCGTAAACAACGGCGACAATTCGATTTACTACATTGTCCGCGATCTCCCGTCTGATGTGAGGATGGCGGGTCGTGCGACCGTCAAGAGTTTTGGAGTCAAGAGCCGTTTTGTCCACTTTGAGTTCTTCCGTCTGACAAAGGATCACGAGGGTCTCGGTCACAAGGGCGATGTGATGGCACTCGAGGTCAACATGCGCCCGTGTGGTGGATTTACCCCGGACATGATGGACTTTGCAAACAGCACAAATGTATACAAGATCTGGGCGGACATGATTGCCTATGACAAGACGGAGATAACCCCGGGTCGCCGTTCCTACTGCGCATTTGCCGGACGTCGCGATGGCAAGAAATTTGTAATGAGCGATCAGCAGATCAGAGAGAGATACGGGGAGCAGATCAAGATGGATCAGCGTCTTCCGGATGTGCTTGCGACTGCGATGGGAAATCAGATGTATGTTGCGATCTTCCCGACGAAGAAGGAGATGGATCAGTTCTTTAGCGATATTCTGGAGTGCAGGGAAGACTAGAAATGTAAAATAACCCCAGAAGATTAGATACAGAAAAATGGGTAGAACCATGCTGATCAGCGAGATTTCTGTGAGAAAGCCCGTTTCCAGGCTTTCTACTTGCCGGGACAGGAGATAACAGAAATAGCCAGAGAGTAGATACGATATAAATAAACAAAAGGAGACTTCCGTTCGATAGACCGAGGTCTCCTTTTGTTTATCTGCTGTCTTATTTATTTGATTTATCCGGCGTTTGATTTATTTGGTATTTTATTTTACAAATACAATCTTTCCGATCTTGTGGATCTCCTTTACCGGAGCTGGGGCCGGATAGCCGAGAGCAGCGATTCCGTAAGCGGAGTGGTCATCCGGAACACCCCAACTCTTTAAGATTGCGCGGACTTCCGGCACATCACAGCAGTCGCGAAGCTGATTGATCCAGACAGAACCGATGCCGAAAGAATGGGCGGAGAGGAACATATTTTCCATTGCGCAGGCATTGTCGTCGATCGAATGACGGCTTGTTCTCTCATTCGTTGTGATCACGATTGCGGACGGCTGATACATATCGTATCCCTCGCGTCCGAGTGCCTTGCCGATCGCACTTGCGAGTTCCTGAATTTTCTCGGTGTCGGTCACGACGGTGAACTGCCAGGTCTGACGATTCATTCCGCTCGGAGCGTAGATCGCAGCCTGAAGAATCTGGTCAAGTTCCTCTGTCGGGATCGGTTTCTTTTCAAAGGCACGGGTACTTCTTCTTGTGAGTATGTTTTCCATTACAGCGTTCATTTATAATCCCTCCTGATGCTCGTTTAACTGCTAACTACACTCTAGCATAGGAAAATAAAAAAGACAATTCCTATTTTTTTGAAAAAATAATGAGAATAATTATCGATAAAACGCATTAATCCTATAAATGTCGAATGATACAATAGCTGATTGTTAGCGTTTCTGTTTTCGATTTAAAAATTGAGAAATTGCGGGAATGGTGGGGATATGATAAAATAAAAATCGAGCGAAAAAGAAAGGTTGTCCGTTCAGAATAAACGAAAAAAAGGAATTATACGATATTTATGAGATACGAATTTGCACCGATGGAGGGAATCACCGGCTATGTATACCGGAACGCTCATCATCAGTTTTATAAAAAGATAGACCGCTATTTTACACCGTTTATCACGCCGAATCAGACGAGAAAATTTACGAGCAGGGAGATGAATGATGTGCTTCCGGAGCACAATCAGGGAGTCGAGATTGTTCCGCAGATTCTGACGAACAAGGCGGAGGATTTTCTCTGGGCGTCGGAGAAATTGAGAGATCTCGGCTATGAGGAGGTCAACTTAAATCTTGGGTGTCCGTCGGGAACCGTTGTGACAAAGAAGAGGGGAGCGGGATTTCTCGCATTTCCAGTTGCACTGGATGCCTTTCTTGAGGAAGTGTGTAATGGGATCAACAGACTTGGAATGAAGATTTCTGTGAAGACGAGAGTCGGAAAAGACAGTCCGGACGAGTGGGAAGAGCTTCTGGAGATTTACAGTCGGTATCCGCTCTCAGAACTGATTGTGCATCCGCGAATTCAGACAGACTTCTACCGGAATCATCCAAATCTCGATGCCTATGAGCTGGCAGCAGAGAAGAATTCGTCAAATCAAATTTCGCTCACTTACAATGGAGATCTGTTTTCGGTTCAGGATTTTGAAAACTTGATCGAGCATTTTCCGAATACAGAGACTGTGATGATGGGGCGTGGACTTCTGACAAATCCGGCGCTTGCGGAGCAGATTGAAGGCATGCAGGAGAAGTGTGGAAGCAGTGAGGCAGGATCTTGCAAGGCGCGGCGAGATGATCCTTGCTTTTCGGAAAAAGAAAACGAAGAGAAAGAAAAGTGCGATGAGAAACAGAGATTTCGTAAATTTCACGATGCCCTTTTGGCAGGATACAGCGAGGCGATCCCCGGAGACAGAAATGTTCTGTTCAAGATGAAAGAACTCTGGTTTTATTTCGGACAGGCATTTGAGAATGATGAGAAAGCACTCAAGCAGATTCGAAAGGCAGTGAAGATGGATGTCTACCGGGATGCGGTTGCAAAAATCTTCTCGGAATGTGAATTAAAAAATCCACCGGGATTTCAGTAAATTTCAACAAGAATCTGAGTGGAATGAGAAGAGGACGAAGAACAAAGCAGTAGAGCGACATGGCGAACGATATGGTAATGCAAGATCCTATATTGGAAAAGATACATGAAAGTACATGTATATGAAAATGAATGGGAAAGAAATGTGTGGGGAAAAGAAAATGGCAATCAAAACGGTAATTGTGGATAATGCGCCGGAGCTTTTGGAGAGACTTGGCGGATTTTTGGAGGCAATAGACGGAGTGGAGCTTGTCGCGAGATTTGAGGAGGCGGTTTCCGTCGTCGATTTTGTGAGGGATCAGGATGTGGATCTCGTCTTCACAGATATTGTGATGCCGGATATCAGCGGAATCAGTCTGGCGAGAAAGTTGCAACAACTTCCGAATCCGCCGGCGGTTGTGTTGATGTCGAGTATTCCGGGATTTTCGCTCGAGGCGTGGAAAATTCAGGCATACACGTTTTTGGAAAAGCCGTATACGAGGGCAGATGTGGCGAAAGTGATATCGAATTTTGAAAAAGAGTGATAAAATCCTAACATTAGGGGTAGAAATATAAATGATTTTGTGATAGAATAGCTTGGAAATAAAAATAGTAACTATTTGCAATATAGTTTTGCCTTTCAGAGTGGATGTCCTCCACCTAAGTTATACGCTCCGCGTGGATGCGCAGTAATTCTGATGGGAAGATGTCAGCAAAGCTGACCAGAATTACGCGCCAGGTCTCCGCGAGCGTCGGCTTGAAAATATAAAAAATAAACCAGAAAACGACAGAGGAGAAAATAAAATGATCAGTGATATGAAGATTTCCGATTCAATTGTATATGTTGGCGCAAATGATAAGACGATTGACCTGTTCGAGAGCCAGTATCCGGTTCCGAATGGCGTTTCCTACAATTCTTATGTGATTCTGGACGAGAAGGTAGCAGTCATGGATACCGTGGACCCGAGAGCAACTGAGGAGTGGTTTGCAAATCTGGAGCGCGTGCTCGCAGGTCGCCATGTCGATTACCTTGTAGTTTCCCACATGGAACCAGATCATGCCGGAAATGTACAGAAATTCGCAGAGAAATATCCGGAGGCGAAGATCGTTGGCAATGCAAAGACGTTCGGCATGATGGCACAGTTCTTTGACTTTGATCTGACTGACCGCAAGGTGGAAGTGAAGGAGGGCGGTACGTTAGAGCTTGGAAGTCATACACTTCAGTTTTTCATGGCACCGATGGTTCACTGGCCGGAGGTTATGGTTGCCTACGAGCAGAGCGAGAAGATCCTGTTCTCCGCAGATGGATTCGGAAAGTTTGGTGCAACTGATGTCGATGAGGAGTGGGATGATGAGGCAGGTCGCTATTTCCTGAATATTGTTGGAAAATACGGCGTTCAGGTGCAGGCACTTTTGAAGAAGGCTTCCGGCCTCGATATCCGTATGATCTGTCCGCTTCACGGTCCGATTCTGAAAGAGAATCTTGGTCACTACCTTGGACTGTACCAGACCTGGAGCAGTTATGAGCCGGAGAAGAAGGGGGTTCTCGTGGCATTTGCATCGATCCACGGCAACACCGCAAAGGCAAGCCAGCTGATGGCAGAGTATTTGAGAGAGAATGGCGAGGCAGATGTGACGGTGATGGATCTCTCCCGCACCGATGTCTCCTATGCGGTTCGCAAGGCATTCTACTATGACCGTATCGTTCTCGCCGGTGCAACCTATGACGGCGGAGTCTTCCCGTGCATGGAGGAGTTCCTTCTGCATCTGAAGTCTAAGAATTATCAGAAGCGCACCGTTGGAATCATCGAGAATGGCACCTGGGCACCGCTTGCAGGAAAGGTGATGAAGGGAATCCTTGAGACGATGAAGAACATCACGATTGCAGAGCCGATGGTTACGATCCGTTCGACAGTCAAGGAAGACACGAAAGAGCAGATGAAGGAGCTTGCAAAAGTTCTCACAGCGTAATAAAATAAAAAAGACAGAGGGGAAGCCTGCGCATGCCAGACTTCCTCGTTGTATATGTATGGAAATATAAGATATAAGAATGAGAGAAACCTGCATCAGGGTTAAAATGATTGAAAAGATTCATCTGGGCAGGATGGGGACAAGAAAGGGTGAGAGACATGAAAATTATTTATGCGATTGTGAGTGCGGATGATGGAAACAGAGTGACGGACGTGCTGAACGATCATCGTTACAGCGTGACGAGACTTGCGACGACGGGCGGTTTCCTGAAAAAGGGAAATGCGACTCTGATGATCGGTACACAGGACGACAAGGTGGATTATGCGATTGAGCTGATCCGTGAGACCTGTGGCAAGCGCCAGAAGATCAGCTGTGATATGCCGAGTCCGAGCATCGGTTCGATGGCAGGCAATTACATGACGATGCCGGTCAGCGTGGAGACAGGCGGAGCGACAATCTTCGTGACGGATGTGGAGCGCTTTGAGAAGTTCTAAGTGAACAAATTGTTTGAATATTTATATACAATTAGACAACTTACAAAAAATATAAAAATAATTTACAAAAAGTGTTGACAAAAACGAATGGATCTGGTATTATAAAGACAACAAAGAAACAGAAACAAAACAAAAGAGAACACAAGAAGTTCTCGAAAGAAATTCTCAGCGAAAGGGAATTTCAAAAAAATCTAAGAAAAGGAGGTACAATCCACCGAACAGTTAAATGAGTTTCCCTTATCAAAATCAAAAATCCGAAAGGATTGAGAAAAAAGATAAGCAAGGAAACAGGAAAAGAATCTGTAAGTGGAACAAGAACAAACATTTTCCAGATCCAAACGTTATTGCAGACAGAGAGAAAAGAATCGGTTTTCTTATATGACGAGAAAGTATAGGAAGGACGATAGATTTCAGAATCGGATAACAGAAAAGAAAGAGATATAAAAAAGGAAGGAAAATAAAAAATTCAACCACATACAGAGGAAGAAAGATATATATATATAGAACAAAAAACTTCATAAGGAAAAAGCAAAGAGAGGTATAGTCCAGTGGACGAAGTGAACTGAAAGCGGATGCCAGAGATGTCAATCATTGGTATCCGCTTTCCTAGGTTTTACGGAAGGATCAGGGCTGATCGAATTCCAATCCCTCCAAATTAAACGGTGGTGTGTATTCTTCACGCGCACTGCTTTTTTTTTGCATAAATCCGTGATCGAGACCGAGGGCGAGAGCAGTGTCGACAACTTTTTCGTACTCATAGCTGGTGATCCGGCGGTTCAGTTCCGGGCAGTCGTCAAGATGGCGGTAGGGGGTGTACTGACTCATCAGGCTGATAAAAAACTGATCCTTCGGGAAGTGGTCAGCAATCCAGGTTAAGAGCGCGATCGAGTCGTCCTTGTGTCCGGGAAGAACGAGATGTCGGATGATGACACCGCGGTCCATGATCGAAACTTCCTGACCATCGGGAGATACCTCGGTGTGAAACGATGGGGTGCCGGTCTGCTCAATCATCTGGGCGATCGCAGAACTTGCCCGCGTGAAATAGTCGGGAGCACCGGAACAACGGCGAGCAAGGTCAGAGTCAAGATATTTAAAGTCCGGAAGCCAGATGTCGACATAGGGCCTGAGGGCGAGAATCGTCTCTGCGCGCTCGTAGCCACCGCAGTTGTATACAATCGGGATCCTGAGATCTGGTTTTGCGAGGCGGAGTGCCGGAAGAATCCACGGGAGATACTGGGTCGCCGTCACGAGATTGATGTTGTGTGCGCCCTGATCCTGAAGGTTCAAAAAGACCTTGGCAAGCTGTTCACTACTTAAACTCTTTCCGAAATGCTCCTGGCTGATCTCATAGTTTTGACAGAAGACACAACGCAGGGTGCATCCAGAAAAGAAGACGGTTCCACTGCCCGCAAAACCGCTGATACAGGGTTCTTCCCAGTGGTGGAGTGCAGCGCGGGCACAAAAGATTCCCGCCGGGGAGGAGCAATAGCCAGAGCGGGTGTGCCGATCGACTTTGCACTGGCGCGGACAGAGTTCACAGGAGAAAATCTGATTTTCGAGATCAAGGGCTGAGAGGTTCATGGTATAATAAAAATCCTTTCGTTGTGTTGTGTATGCTTGAGTTTCCTATAATAAATCTTTAATATTTTATCGATTAAAATCGGTCTGTTTTTTGCGTTTTTCTGTATTGAATCATGATTTGCTGTATATATTGGAAGTAGGAAATCGGAACAGAAATTGATTCTCAGTATATAAGAATTTTTAAAGGATTGCAAGGCAGAGTTTTTTAGTTAAAGTTTGAGACTTGAAAAATTGAAGAGACTGTTGTATAATCAATCCATAGAAAACAGAAAGACGTAATTCCTGGAATGTTCGACAACCTTACCCATTTTGAACCTACATTTCTGACTCAGGGATTCCAATATTTGCAGACCGATGTCAAGCCTCCAATGAGCAGTGGAAGGCAGAAGCCTGCGTGAGGTTGCCCACCTAGCACTGCTAGGCGTCAATAAGTAAGACCGGCATTTTGGGATTACGAAAGATAAAGCAACGAGCAATCGTTGCTTTATCTTTTTTTTTTCAGAAAAATGTGCTACTCTTATAAGCGAAAGACGCACAATGAGGAAAAACAGGAAGAACATGTGCCGGGGATTCTGGCACAATCTGAAACTGGAGGCTGGAGTGAAAAAAGAAAAATTTGAAACGTACATCTACTGGGGTGTGACCGCATTCGTGGTTCTGGTTTTATTGGTTGCAGTGATTTTTCTGCTGATTAACTGGAAATCGGCACAGAAGATGTGCACTGCTCTTTTGGGAATTCTCGAACCGATCATTTACGGAGCAGTGTTTGCCTATCTCATGGCACCGATTTACAATCGCGCATGCCAGTGGACGGAAAAGATTTTTTCGCTTGTGAAGCTGGAGAAGGCAGGAAAGAAATTGAGCACGACGGTTGCGACGCTGGCGAGTCTGCTGGTTCTTGTCGCAGTCGTGACAGGTCTTGTCTCGATGCTGGTTCCACAGGTGATTACGAGTATTCGAGGAGTGATCGAGGCACTCCCGGCGGGTGTCTTAAATCTGGAAATGTGGTTAGAACAGCTCTTCCGCGACAATCCGGATGTGGAGGCACAGGTGATGCAGTACTATGCGAAGGCATCGACATGGCTTCAGAACTGGCTCACAAATGATCTGATCCCGAACATTTACAACATTGCGACGGGAGTGTACAGCGGAATCTTTACGGCTGTTCATACGGTCTTAAACATGATCATCGGTCTGATTGTCATGGTCTATCTGCTGAATATGAAGGACAAGCTCAAGACGCAGACGATCATGGTGATCTACGGGGCTCTGCCCGTGCGTGTGGCGAATAAGGTGATCGAGGAGGTCCGCTATGTCCACAAGATTTTTGGTGGATTCATCATTGGAAAACTTCTCGATTCCCTGATTATTGGAATCTTGTGCTATGTTCTTCTGAGTTTCATGAACATGCCGTACGTTCTGCTTGTCAGTGTGATTGTTGGTGTGACAAATGTCGTTCCGTTTTTTGGACCGTTTATCGGGGCTGTGCCGAGTGCTTTCCTGATTCTTTTGGCAAGTCCGATCAAATGTCTGTATTTTATTATTTTTATCCTTCTGCTTCAGCAGTTTGACGGAAACATTCTTGGTCCGAAGATTCTCGGGGATTCGACGGGACTCTCGAGCTTTTGGGTATTGTTCTCGATTCTGCTGTTTGGCGGGGTGTTTGGTTTTGTCGGAATGATCATCGGAGTACCGACGTTTGCGGTATTTTATAAACTGATGAAGGAGCTGATTTCCTGGTTGCTAAAGAGAAAGAATCTCTCAGCTCAGCCGGGAAAGTATGAAAACCTGGATCATATTGACGAGGAACAGAAGACTTACATTCAAAAATAAGAGGCAACTATGAAGAGTCGGAAACTGATCGCATTTATGGGCGGAATGGTGACACTGATCGCCGTATTGATTGGAATTATTCTTCTTTGTGAACCGCAGAGGGACGGGATCTCGCGGGCGGAGGTTGCCCGTGCGGTTGTTTTGGCGCTGAAATCGCCGGAGGAAGTGTCCATGTGGCGTCGGGAGGCGGGAAGTTCGCATTTTTCAGCGAACACTCAGAGTCAGTGGTACATTCCGTGGATGGATTATCTGTATGAGAATGGATTTCTCACGGAGGAGGAGACACCGGCGGACGAGAAGACAGCGGAGGGCTGGCTGACTTACGGGGAGGCACAGCAGATTGCGGAAACCTCCGCACCGACGCTCGGAGTACTGGTGGATGTGACGAAGAAGAATCGAAATCAGCCATATCCGGAGGATTCGTGGTGGATTCTGTATGATGCGATCTTGAAATCTGCGGACCCGAAAGGAAATGTGAAGACGCAGAGTGTGCTGGTCTATGGAACACCGGAGACTGTTCCGTCAGCGGAGGCGTGGACGGTGTATACGAATCTGGGACAACTGCGTTTTGACGGATTGACGCTTGATGCCTATCTCGATCATGAACTCGAAGCCTATGTGAGAGGAAATCAGCTGATCCATGTGATTGCGGACAATGGTCAGAATACGACGTACCGCAATGTCTGGGTCATTGATGCTGACGAGAGTGAGATGAAGGTTTACTTAGGCGATCTTGAGCGGACGATTTCGTTTCGCAGGAAAGTAAAGAAAAAGAAAGCCGAGGAGATGGTTCACAATCTCGCAGATATCCAGATGGAGAAGGGCAAGATTGCAAAAGTTTCGCTCAAGCAGGACACGATCACGGGAAAGGTTCTGTCCGTGCGGAGTGATTCGATCGAGATCGAGGGATACGGATCTGTTCCGTTTGATGAGGAGTACAAGGTACTCCGAACGTATGGGACAGTGAAACGGGAAAATCTCTCAGACATCCTGATTGGATATGACCAGAATGAATTCGTCGTCGCAAAGGGAAAGATCTGTGCGGTTTTGACTGTGCGGGATGTCAATGCGGATACAATCCGTGTTTTGTTGATGAATAACGGATTCAAGAGCATTTTTCACGATACGGTGACGATCTCATGCAGTGGTGCGATGACGATGACACAGGGCGATCAGGAGACGACGCTCGAGGCGGGAAGCACCGTCTCTTTTTCTAAGGGAGACGGTCAGCTCACAGCAGGCAGAATCATCTTAAAACCTCAGAATGAGACGGATGAACTGACCGTACCGACACTTGAGCGCACGCTCGGAACACCATCGTATGCGGGCAGACTTGAGATTGTGGAGGCGGATACGGGACTTGTTCTGATGAATGAGCTGTATTTAGAGGATTATCTCAAAAAAGTTGTGCCGAGTGAGATGCCACCGAACTATGAGAAGGAGGCACTCAAGGCGCAGGCAGTCTGTGCGCGCACTTATGCCTATATGCAGATTCAGAGCAATACTTACAGCCAGTACGGCGCCCATGTCGATGACAGCACGAATTTTCAGGTCTACAACAACGTGGAGACGAATGAGAGAACGCGGGAAGCTGTTGAGGAGACTTACGGAAAAATGTTGCTGTATAAGGGAAAGCCGGTTTCTGCGTATTACTTTTCGACTTCCTGTGGAACGACGACGGACGGAAGCATCTGGGGAAATGATTCCTCGGAGACTCCGTATTTGAAGAGTGTGGCGCTCAGTCCGGGACGAAAGACGCTTGATTTAACAGAAAATGCGGATTTTTCGTCGTTTATCAAGGATGAGGATTATCCGGCTTATGATTCGTCCTACCCGTTTTATCGCTGGAATGTGATGACAAACGCACAGATTCTCGGGGATCACATCGGCGGAATCGGAACAATCGAGAGTGTGAAGATCACGGAACGCGGTCCGGGTGGTGTCGCACTCAAGATGCTCGTCAAGGGAAGCGAGGGGGAGAAAACGATCAGTGGTCAGAATGCGATCCGGTCGGCACTCGGAGATTCCAGCCTGACGATCAAGCGAAAAGACGGGAAGACCTCGGAGGGATGGAGCTCCCTGCCGAGTGCATTTTTGACGGTCGAGGATGTCGGCAAGAATGACAAGGGAATCACGCGGTTTAAGATTTATGGCGGTGGTTACGGTCACGGTGCAGGCATGAGTCAGAATGGAGCGCAGGGAATGGCAAAAGACGGTATGACCTGTGAGGAGATCCTGAAGTTTTTCTACGAGGGCGTGAGTGTGGCAGAACCCCCGATCGGGGAACAGCAGGCGAAAAATGCACAGAATTAGTCGTATTTGACTGTACCCGTGTATGTGTCTACATGGGGATATGGATACAAATATATGGATATAGACATATGAACATATGGGCATATGATAAGGGTGGGAAATTTTTGAATAGGAGACGGGGCAATGGTTCGGACGGGACAAAGAATTTTGGCAGTCTTACTGCCGGATCATAAGGTAAAGCTGGGACTTGCGTGGGCGTCTATTCTCGCAGTCCTCTGCGTTGCGTTGAGCGTGGCGATTTCGATGTTTGGAATGCGCGGGTTTGACATGATTCTCGGAAACAATGCCCGAAGTCTCTCGTTCTGGTCAGCGATGGATCAGGAGCGAACGACGTTCAGCCGTTATATCCAGAGCGGGACACAGGAGGCGAGGGAGGAGTATCAGGAGGCAAGTGAGAAGACGAGAAGAGAGCTTGCAAAACTGTCCTTTGACTATAAGAAAATCGGTGCGGACTGCTATGCGCGAACCTGGTCGATCAAGAGCCTGTATGAGAACTATGTGCCGGAGCGGGATCTCGTTTTGATGATGGATCAGCAGGAAAGTGGATACCGTGAGCGCTTGAGTCGGGTGTACCGGCTTCAGGGGTATTTGACCACATATGCGGGACAGCTTGAGCAGATGACGATTCAGCTCGGAAACCGGCAGTACCAGAGCAGTCGGACGATGCTTGTGCTTGTCCCGGTTGCAACGCTTTTTCTCGGTATCCTCTCACTGAGCCTGACCTGGTATATCTCGGCACTCAGGGAAAAGCACGATATGGAGCGACAGCTTGCGGATGTTCAGCTCCAGATGCTCAAAAACCAGATTAAACCTCATTTCTTATTTAATACGCTGAATCTGATCGCAAGCATGGCGCAGATTGAGGATGCAGAGGTGACCGAAAAGATGATTGAAGCCCTCAGTCGTCTGTTTCGCTACAACTTAAAGTCGAGTGAGTCGGTCATGCCACTTGAGCGAGAGCTCAGGGTAGTGCAGGATTACATGTATCTTCAGCAGATGCGTTTTGGAAAGCGGATTCAGTATCAGTCGGACTGTGCGCCGGAGACTCTGTCTCTGCTTGTGCCGTCGTTTGTGCTTCAGCCTCTCGTTGAGAATGCAATCAAGCATGGTCTGTCGACGCGGAGCAGTGGCGGACGGATCGTTGTGCGCTCATGGATGGACGGAGAGCGGTTTCGGATGAGTATTGCGGACACCGGAGAGGGAATGAGCGAGGAGCGCCTTGAGGAGGTCAGACAGCGACTGAAACGGGGCGAGAGAAACGACATATCATCCATAAAGAGAGAAGAAGCAAAGAGGGAAGATAGCAAGAGAGAGGATACAAAGAGCGGAGAACACACCGGTACCGGAATCGGGCTCTTGAATATCTGGAGTCGCATTCATGGGATGTACTGCGATGGAGAGATGGAAATTTACAGCAGACCGGGTGCGGGAACGGTTGTGCAGTTGGCCTTTACACCGGAGAAAGGGCCGGAAGGGGGAGATCCAAATGTATCGGGTATTACTGGCAGACGATGAGCAGATTGAGCGTATGGCGCTTGCGCGGAAACTTCAGCGCGCTTTTGGCGGTCAGTTGGAAATTTGTGAAGCGTCAGATGGAAAGATGGCGATCGAGGTATTTCAGAAGCAGAAGAGCCAGATTGTGATTATGGATATTTCGATGCCGGAGATGAACGGGATGGAGGCAGCGGAGGAGATCCGAAGGATGGACGCGAACTGCGTGATTCTGTTTCTGACGGCGTATGATGAGTTCTCGTATGCGAAGCGCGCGTTTGTGATCCGTGCGCTCGACTATCTGCTCAAGCCCTGTGATAAGGAGGAGCTGTCTGCGGTCATGGAGGAAGCGATGCGAATCACGGATCAGAGGCTTGCCGGGGAGTCTGAGCAAACGCAGGCGGAGGAACAACCGGAGTCTGAGCCGGTTTACCGTGACGGAGGAGTCGGGGATACGCGACTTGACTGTGTTGCAGAGACGATCCGCCAGTACATCCGTGAGAACTATATGAATGAGATTTCGATGCAGGATGCCGCAAGGTGGATGCAGTACTCAGATGCGTATTTTTCCAAGCTGTTCAAGCAGTGTTTTGATCAGAACTTCACGACGTATCTGATGCATTTTCGGGTGGAGGAGGCAAAAAAATTGCTCCAGAACCGTCAGATCAGCGTCAAGGATGTGAGTGCAAAGGTCGGGTATTATGATTCCAACTATTTTGCGAAGGTGTTCAAGCGGATTACGGGGATGATTCCGTCAGAGTATCGGGCGCAGTTTTTTGCGTCGTAAGATGTAAAGAGCGTAAAGAGCTAGAAACAGATTTTAGAAAGAACTAAGGTGCAACTCATCATTCTTCCGGACAACCGGCAAGAGTAATCTGCGAAAAGACCGTTCCTGTTGGCGCGGGGGCGGTCTTTTCATGTTTAACAGAAAAATGTTTGATCGTTAATGCGATGCTTGAGGTCGGAAGTGTAAATGCAGAAGAGAATTCCGGAGACCGCAAAAAAGATCGAATTCCCCCCGATTTGAGATGGAAAGCATGGATAAAATCGAAATGGAAAAAATAGCGAATTTCCGAGAAAAATTATGTAAAATCTCCAAAAAATAAAGATTCCGGATGCGATGGATCTTTCTGGGAGACGATAGAGTGGGGGAGAGGAGAGAATTTTGTGGACAAAGTATACAAAGACAAAATCTTCTTCCTAAATCGCAAGGATTTACGGTACAAAACAAAATCTTAACGCTATATAATGGGAGTCGTGGTCAAGAGAGCGCAAAGTATGCGCAAAAGATGATAAAAATGATCACATCCTGAAATGATATGCGATATGCAGGAATGTTTTGCATTCCATCCATATAGAAGGTGCATAGAGGAGTCTGGTTACAAATGTATGGTGTTATCGATTTTTAAATGTATACAGGGAATGGGTATTGAGGCATATTGATTTGGGGCAGTGGCAAACGAAAAAAATGAAATGGAGGGAATAAAAGGTGAAGAAGATTTTGAAGCAGGCGACAGTGTGTCTGTTTGCAGTGACGATGGCATTTGGTTTAACCGGATGCGGATCACTCACAAACGGAAAGCGAATCATCCGGATTTCGCATGCACAGTCAGAGACCCATCCGGAGCATCTTGGACTTCTGGCATTCAAGGAGTACGTGGAGGAGAATCTTGGGGATAAGTATGAGGTGGAAATCTTCCCGAACGAGCTTTTAGGATCTGCACAGAAAGCAATCGAGCTGACTCAGACAGGTGCAATCGATTTCGTAGTGGCAGGTACTGCAAACCTTGAGACATTTGCGGATGTTTACGAGATTTTCAGTATGCCGTATCTGTTTGATTCTGAGGAGATTTACAAGTCTGTCATGCAGGATACCGACTACATGGAGAAAATCTATGAGTCTACCGATGATGCAGGCTTCCGTGTGGTAACCTGGTACAATGCAGGAACGAGAAACTTCTACGCAAAGACCCCGATCCGCACACCGGATGATCTGAAGGGCTTAAAGATCCGTGTACAGCAGAGCCCGGCGAGCGTAGCAATGGTAAATGCGTTCGGCGCAGCAGCATCTCCGATGGGATTCGGTGAGGTTTACACCGCTATTCAGCAGAACGTTATCGATGGAGCAGAGAACAATGAGCTTGCTCTGACGAACAACAAGCATGGTGAGGTTGCAAAGTATTATTCCTACAACAAGCACCAGATGGTTCCGGATATGCTTGTTGGAAACCTGAAATTCCTTGAGAGCCTGAGCCCGGAAGAGTACCAGGTATTTAAGGATGCAGCTGCTCTGTCCACGGAAGTAGAGATGGCTGAGTGGGATAAGTGCGTGGATGAGGCAAAGGATATCGCACAGAATCAGATGGGCGTAGAGTTCATTGATGTCGATGTTGATGCATTCAAGCAGAAGGTTCTTCCGCTCCACGAGCAGATGCTCAAAGAGAACCCGAAGATTGTAGATGTTTACAATCACATTCAGGAAATCAACGAAAAAGCGAAGGAGGGAAAGTAAATGGAAGCGATGCATAACTTGAGAAAAGGCATTATGCGCGTTCTGGGAATCGCAATGATCGCCCTGTTCGTCCTGATGACCGTGATCGGAACGTATCAGATCGTAACCCGTTATTGCTTCAACCGTCCGAGTACCGTATCTGAGGAGCTTCTGACCTACTCCTTCACCTGGATGGCTCTGCTTGCTTCTGCTTATGTATTCGGTAAGAGAGATCACATGAGAATGGGTTTCCTTGCAGATCAGATCACCGGTCCGACAAGAAAGATTCTTGAGGCAGCAAGCGATATTATGACCTTCCTTCTTGCAGGCGTTGTTATGCTGTACGGCGGAAGCTCCATCACGAAGCTGACAATGATTCAGAAGACAGCTTCCTTACAGGTTCCGATGGCATACATCTATGTGATGGTGCCGATCAGTGGTGCGTTGATTATGCTCTTTAGCATTATGAACCTGATTGATACCTGTCATAACGATTATAGCAAGCAGAAGAAGGAGGAAGAGTAAGATGAGCTCAATCGCAGTTGTATGTGGCCTGATTATTCTGGCCGTCCTTGTAGTAATGTTACTTGGCGGTATGCCGATCGCAGTAGCACTTGCAGTATCTTCCATCTGTGCAATCCTTCCGGTTCTTGATTTAAACGTAGCCGTTCTGACCGGTGCACAGCGAATTTTTTCCGGTATTTCCGTATTCAGCCTGCTTGCAATTCCGTTTTTCATTCTGGCAGGTAACCTGATGAACAAGGGCGGTATCGCAATCCGTCTGATCAATCTGGCAAAACTTTTTGTAGGTAACATCCCGGGTGCTCTGGCACACACGAACGCAGTAGCAAACATGCTCTTCGGTGCAATCTCCGGTTCTGGTACCGCAGCAGCTTCCGCAATGGGTTCCATCATTGGACCGATTGAGGAGGAAGAGGGTTATGACCGTGACTTCTCCGCAGCAGCAAACATTGCAACCGCTCCGACCGGACTTCTGATCCCGCCGAGTAACGTTATGATCACGTTCTCTCTGGTTTCCGGAGGAACTTCCGTAGCAGCTCTGTTCATGGCAGGATACATTCCGGGAATTCTCTGGGGTCTTGCATGTATGGCAGTTATCTACTACTTCGCAAAGAAGAAGGGATACCGCAGTACGAAGAAGTTCTCCAATAAAGAGAAAGTAACCGTATTTTTACAGGCAATTCCGTGTCTGTTCATGATCGTTGTTGTAATCGGTGGCATCATCGGTGGTATCTTCACCGCTACCGAGGGAAGTGTCGTAGCTGTTGTATACAGCCTGATCCTTTCCGTTGTATTTTATAAATCCATCAAGATTTCCGAGCTTCCGAAAATCTTCTTAGACAGTGCTGAGATGACCGGTATCATTATCTTCCTGATCGGTGTTTCCAACATCATGAGCTGGGTAATGGCATTCACCGGAATCCCGACCGCAGTTTCAGAGGCAATGCTGAGCATCTCTGACAACCGCTATGTAATCCTGTTTATCATCAATATCCTGCTCCTGATTGTCGGAACCTTCATGGATATGACTCCGGCGTGCCTGATCTTTACGCCGATCTTCCTGCCGATCTGCCAGCAGCTTGGTATGAATACGATCCACTTTGGTATCATGATGATCTTCAACCTGTGTATCGGAACCATCACCCCGCCGGTTGGAACGACTCTGTTCGTCGGTGTAAAGGTAGGCGGAACCAAGATCGAGAATGTAATCAAACCGCTTCTGGTTTACTTCGCAGCAATTTTTGCAGTGCTGTTGATCGTATCTTACATTCCGGCTGTTTCCCTGTGGCTCCCGAGCCTGATGGGTTATGTATAAGGCATAGCATGATCTAAGTGTGATTTAAGTATTATCGTTGAGTTTGAGTTATCGTTAAATAAATAGGGTTGAGTGTTTTTAAATAAATCTTTCAAAGATTGGAAAAATTAGAAAAGCGAAAATCTTCTGGGATGAATGGGTACATCCCGGGAGGTTTTCGCTTTTTTTGCGTTTTATTTTCCCGCGTTCTCTATTTCTGCGTTTTTGGGGAATGCCATTTCCTGCCCTTCCCTGGCGGTCAATATAGGATGGATTTGGGTCAACCTTTGCTGTGGCGACTGGATGGATCGGAATAAGCGTTGCTGTAATAAGAGCAGAACAGTTCAATAAATGCCTGCTGTGGTTTGGAAATATAGTTTTTGCTCGAGGTCACAATATCAAAATGGCGGATGGCGTGGGGAGAATCAATTTTATAATAGCACATCTCCGGGTGGACATTTGTCATCAGCCAGTCACTGATAAAAGTTGCCCCGATTCCCGAACACGACAGATGAAACGAGGTGACAAGCTGAGAAACCTGGAGCGTGATCCGGGGAGTGATCTGTGCCCCTTCAAAAAAGGTCATGCTCCGGCGGTAGAGATTGTTGCCGGGGGTCAGGAGAATGAATGGAGTGTCGACAAAGGGTTTCAGCGTGACTTTGGGGCAATCTTCCTCCTCAAAGCGATGGGCTAGGATGTCTTCTGAGGTGAGTGCAAATTCGGCAAGCTCTCTGTTTACGGGAAAGGAGATCGGGACAGACAGAAGAATCGTATCCTGAAAGGCGGGAATCCGCTGCAGTTTGTCGGAAGGGTCCGGTGTACAGTTAAATGTCAGGTCGATCTGATTCTCTTTGATCATATTGATGAGTTCCCAGGAGCCAGTTTCGACGAGTTGCAGATCAATTCCCGGAAATTTTCTCTTGTAGGCGGAGAGTACGGGTGGAAGGATGTAAGCGTTAAAATAGTGCGTTCCGCCGATTTTGAGAGATCCGGTCTTTAAATCTGTCAGATCGTTGAGCTGGGCGGAGAGTTCTTCTTCCAAATGTTGAATCTGCTCGATTTTCTGAATATAGATTTTCCCTGCCTCTGTGAGTTCAAGCGGTTTTTTGTCGCGGTTAAAGAGAGAAAGTCCCAGTTCGTGTTCTACTTTCTGAACTGAGATGCTCAGAGCCGGCTGGGTTAAAAAAAGTTCTTCTGCCGCCTTTGAAAAACTTCCATGTCTGTACACGGTATAAATATACTTCATTTCCTGTTGCATGATTGGCGTCTCCTTTATGTGTTATCTGTTTTTCTTCATTTGCGTTCAGGTTCTTGTTTGAATCTTTGTAAATGTTTCTTTTATCCTCCCCCCTTGATATATAAAAATAATTTATATAAATATAAAAAGCATAAATTTGATTTTAGTTTATTCCTGCTTTATACTGATGTCAAGAGAAAAAAAGATCAGTAAGGCGCCTGAAAAAGAATTTCTTGAGAATTTTATAACTTTATAGACAGTAGGGAAAACAGGAGGAGAGTCATGAAGATTGATGCCCTTATGATGGACAGCAAGGACAATGTGGTTACATGTGTGCGGGATATCAAAGCAGGAGAAACGGTTAAATATCGCAATGGAGATCAGATGTGTGAGATCACCGCAAAGGAGGATATTCCCTTCAGCCACAAGATTTCATTGAAAGATCTGGCATTTGGAGAGAAAGTTTTTAAGTATGGAGAACTGATCGGAAAGACGACGAGAGAGATTCTTGCGGGTTGCCTTGTAGATCACACCAATATTTACAGCGTTCCGAGAGATTATGAAAATGAGTACGTTGCAGAGGGAGAAGATTCTGATTACAAAGCACCGGAAGTCAAAACGGTGGAGAGAGACGGAAAACTTCAGTTTCTCGGATATCGCCGTTCGGACGGACGTGTGGGAATCCGCAACCATGTGCTGATTCTTCCGACCTGTGCGTGCGGAAGTGAGTCAAGCCGGATCGTGGCAAGCCAGGTGCGCGGTGCAGTCAACATTGTGTTCAATACAGGCTGTTCCGATGTGGCAGCGAACACGGAGATGTCTCAGAAAGTTTTGACCGGATTTGCCTGCAACCCAAATGTTTACGGAGTTGTAATCATTGGTCTTGGATGTGAGACGGTTGGTCACAAAGCACTCAGAGAAAAAATTCAGAAGATGACGGACAAGCCGGTTGTCTCATTCGGAATTCAGGAAGAGGGAGGAACGTTAAAGACGATCGAGAAGGCAGTTCGCTCCGCGAGAGAGATGGCAGCGCAGGCCGGTCTTGTGAAGAAAGAGTGGTGTGATATCTCAGAGCTTCTGATGGGAATTGAGTGTGGTGGTTCTGATGCAACTTCCGGAATGGCATCCAATCCGGCAGTCGGTGAGCTCAGTGACAGACTTGTAGATTTGGGCGCTTCCACAATCATGAGTGAGTCGATTGAGTGGATCGGCGGAGAGCACATTGTGGCAAGAAGAGGAGCAACTCCTGAAATTCACAATCAGGTAATCAAAGTATGTGAAGACTACGAGAAGCATCTGAAAGTTGCGGGTCAGGACTGCCGTGCAGGTCAGCCGACTCCGGGAAACAAGGCAGGCGGTCTCTCAACGATTGATGAGAAGAGTCTTGGATGCATCCGAAAAGGCGGAACGAGACCGATCGTGGAGGTTCTCGAACAGGCAGTGCGCCCGAGCCGTCATGGAGCGATCGTGATGGATACCGCAGGATATGATATTTCTTCCGTGACTTCCATGGTAGCTGCCGGATGTGCATGTGTGATCTTTACAACGGGACGAGGTACGCCGACCGGAAATGCGATTGCACCGGTACTCAAGGTGACCGCAAATAAGCGCACCTATACCCAGATGGAAGACAATATGGATGTGGATCTGAGTGGAATCATTGATGGAAGCACAACGATTGCAGAGTGCGGAGAGATGCTTTTAAACGAGATCGTAGAGGTGTGCAGTGGAAAACTGACGAAGGCAGAGGCGTACGGATTTTCTGATATTGCCGTTGATCATGTATGTAGATTCGTGTAAATGCAAGCGCATATAGGGGGAGAAATCGACGATGAATCTGATAAAAAAATGGAACAGTCTGGGGCTGTTCACGAGAATTATGATTGGATTTGTTCTTGGAATCGGAGCAGGAGTGATTCTTGGTGAGAAGGCAGGATGTCTTGCGTTTCTTGGAACGATCCTGACTCGCCTTTTGACGATGGTGGTAGCTCCGCTGGTGCTGGGACTTCTGATCTGTTCCGCAGCGGATGTAAAAGATTTCCGTACACTTGGAAAGATCGGTGGAAAGATACTCGGAATCTTTCTCGGCGGTACTGCAATCGCTGTTGCGATTGGTCTTGTGCTCTGTAATGTGATGCAGATCGGTGCAGGATTTGTGATGGAGACGACTCAGGCTTATGATGCAACGGAGGTTCCGAGCATTGTAGATACCCTGATGAATATCATTCCGACAAACCCATTTAACTCTCTGAGTACGCAGAACCTGCTTCAGATTATTTTCTTTGCCCTGCTCCTCGGCTTTTCTCTGATTAAACTGGGAGATAAGGGAACGCCTGTTCTTGATTTCTTCCGTGCATGGACAGAAGCATGGAAGGAGATCACAAACATTGTTCTGGAATTTACTCCGTATGGTGTTTTTGGACTTATGGCAGACATCGTCGGAAGATACGGAATGGATATTCTGGTTCCGTACATGAAGACAATCGGTGCCTGCTACCTGACCTGTGCATTGTTTACGATTTTTGTTCAGGGTGGTCTTATGGTTGGACTGTATGGAAAAATCAGTCCGATCAGGTTCTTCTCTGTTATGAAGGAAGCCATTCTCTTTGTATTTGCAACCTGCTCGAGCGTAGCGACGATTCCGCTGAACTTAAAGTGCACGAAAGAACTTGGAGTCAGCGATAAGATTGCAGACTTTGTAATCCCGTTTGGTGCTGTCATGAATATGAATGGTACCGCAATTTATGAGGCAGTTGCCGTTATCTTTGCTTCTCAGGTATTTGGAATCCATCTGACCGTGACTCAGCAGATCATGGTAATGCTGACCGCAGTTCTGGCATCCGTCGGAACTGCCGGAATTCCGGGTTCTGGTCTTGTGATGCTGACGATTGTCCTGAATGCAGTCAATCTTCCGCTTGAGACGATCGGTCTTCTCGCCGGAATCGACAGAATCCTGAACATGGCGAGAGTGATTCCGAACATTGTGGGAGATGCAGCGGCAGCAGTTGTTGTTGCAAAGAGTGAGAAGGAGTTAAATCCGATTAAATAAATCAATCAAATAAGAAATCCAATCTTTCTGCCAAAAGATGTGAGATAAAATGTGATAATCAACCAACCCATTAACTAAGAAAACGCGAAAACCTTCCTGGATGAAATGAGAAAAATCCCGGGAGGCTTTCGCGTTTTTTCTGTCACTCAGCGCGGGTGTGTATTTGTTTTTCTGACTTCCGGAAATCCTCAAAATCAGGTATAATAAAAGATACCCCTTAAACACAGAAAGCCTGTGTTTGTGTGGAGAATATCTTATAAAATCAGAAAATTTTATTATGGAAAGGGGCGTTTGTTATGTCACTTATCTATGCAAAAGGAAAAGAATTTCACATTCAGACGACACCGGAGATCGTGGGAAAATATGTGATTCTGCCGGGAGATCCGGGGCGGTGTGAGAAGATCGCAAAGTATTTTGACCATGCGGAGAAAGTCGCGCAGAACCGGGAGTTTGTGACCTATACCGGGGAACTCGACGGGGAGAAGGTCTCGGTCTGTTCAACCGGAATCGGTGGGCCGTCCGCGTCGATCGCGATGGAGGAACTGATTCACTGCGGAGCAGATACGTTTATCCGCGTCGGGACTTCGGGTGGTATGCAACCGGAGGTCTGCGGGGGAGATCTTGTGATTGCGACCGGAGCGGTCCGCATGGAAGGGACGAGCAGAGAGTATGCACCGATCGAGTATCCGGCAGTCGCTCATTACGATGTCGTTGAGGCACTCAAAGTGGCGGCGGATCAAATGCATGCGAGGAGTCATGTCGGTGTCGTGCAGTGCAAGGACAACTTCTACGGTCAGCACTCGCCGGAGACGATGCCGGTGTCCTATGAACTCGAAAATAAGTGGAATGCGTGGGTACAGTGCGGGGCACTTGCATCGGAGATGGAATCGTCCGCTCTCTTTATCGTGGGTGGAGTGCGCCGTGTCCGTGTCGGCTCGGTGATGCTCGTGATTGCGAACCAGACCCGCCGTGCGATGGGTCTTGAAGATCCACAGGTCTATGACACCGATCTTGCGGTTCGCGTCGCTGTGGAAGCTCTGCGCGAGCTGATCCGCAAGGACAGAGAGAAACAGGTATAAGCGCAAAAAAATCCCCTGCCCGCTTTCTCCTGGGAAAACGGGCAGGGGATCAAAAAGGGGAGGATAAGTATTTTTCATTTTTCTTTGGTACTAATGACAGTATTTCCCGGATCAGCCGGTTTATACAGGAACATGAAAAAATGATTTTTTTCTTTTTGCGTTTTTGGACAGACTCCATCAAAACTGAGTGGGATCGGCAAGGATGGCGTCTCCCTGTCCAAGCTGTTTCATTCGTGCCCGGTACTGCATCGGAGTCATGCCGTGAAGGGCGCGGAACGATTTAAGAAAACTGCTGTAATTCGTAAACCCGCTGTTGGTACAGGCATCAAGCACACTGCAACCGGAGATAATCTCACGTCGGCAGTTCTGCATGCGCAAATCATTGATGTAATCGTGAACACTCTTCATCGTGTACTCTTTGAAGGCGCGGGAGAGGTGCTCTCTGCTGGTGAAGAGATATTTTGCGAGAGAGGTGGCTGTGAGATTCGGGTCGGTGTAGTAGTTGCGAATGTATTCGACAGCGTCGGAGATCAGCGCGCTCGTGGAACTTGGAGATTCGATCTGCTTTTCTTCTACGAGCTGATTGATGAAGAGCTGAAGTTCGACAAGCTCGCAGAGAAGAATCGTATCCTGACATTCCTTTTTGATATGAGGAATCTGAGCCATGCGCTCAAGAAGTCCACGAAGATCCCAGGTAGAACTTGCAGAGGTATATCCGGGAGAGCGTCCGTACATCATCAACCGTGCGGGTTACGCAGGAATCCAGAGATACGCACAGGTCTGGGGCGGTGACAACCTGACAGATTGGAGAACCGTGAAGTTCAACATTGCGACGATCATGGGAATGGGACTTTCCGGTTGTGCAAATATGGGTTGTGACATCGGTGGTTTTGCAGGTGGAGCTCCTGAAGCAGAACTTCTGCTTCGCTGGATTCAGAGTGGTATCTTCCAGCCTCGTTTCTGCTTGAATTCGGCAAATAACGACAACACTGTGACTCAGCCGTGGATGTACGAGGAAAATATGGAGTATGTGAGAGCGGCATATGCACAGCGTTACCGCATGCTTCCGTATCTGTACAGCCTGATGTATGAGGCAAACCAGAACGGTATGCCGGCAATGCGTCCGCTGTTTTTGGAGTTCCCGGAGGATGTGAAGTGTTACAGCGATGAGAACCTGACGTTCATGTTTGGAAAGAGCGTGCTGGTCGCAAACGTTGTGGAGCCGGGGGCAACAACCCGCACGATCTATCTGCCGGCAGGTTGCAGATGGTTCGATATGAATGACAATATGAGAGAGTACGAGGGCGGTCAGACGATCACAATTCCGGTAACGCTCGGAAGCATTCCGATGTTTCTGAGAGGAAGCGCTGTCTATGTGACGAGTGAGGATGTGAAGCACATTCTTGCGGATACGATGAAGCAGGTAGACCTCCTTGTGAGTGCAGATACCGATACCAGTTTTGTGATGTATGATGATGACGGTCACACGGAAGATTACAAGAATGGTGTCTATGCGAAGACGATGATCGATGTGAAGGCAGGCGATCAGACTGTGCTGACCTTTGACACGGAGGGAACGTATGAAAGCCCGGTTGAGCGGATGACAATCAAGCTCGTCAGCAAGCAGAAGGGTGCGTTCTGGGTGACGGTTGACGGCGAGAGAATTCCCCGCTATATTGTAAGAGACGGATGGGATCAGGCAGAGTCAGGATGGTATTACAACCTCTCTGACAGAACGATCTGGGTGAAGTATCCGGCTCCGGCAAAGAAGAAATACGAAGTCATCATTTCCAAGGAGAAATTTGACCTGATCGGAATGGTGGAAGAGTAAAAGAATTTTGGCTGTCGATAACGAACGAATGACAGAAATGAGAGGAAAACAACAGGTATGAGCAAAGAAACGACGATGGATTTAACGACGGGAAGTCCAATCGAACAACTTTTTTTATTTTCCATTCCGCTTGTGCTTGGAACGATATTCCAGCAGCTTTACAGTTTTGCGGATACGGTGATTGTCGGACGGTTCATCGGCGTTTCGGCGCTGGCAGCGGTGGGCACGACCTATTCCCTGAACTTTTTGATTCTGGGATTTGTGCAGGGACTCTGCGTGGGTTTTGGAATTCTGATCTCGCAGAGTTTTGGCGCACATGACCGAAAGGAATTGCAGACGTTTTTTGTGAATGGAGTGATTCTTGCAGTCGTGATCGGTGCGGTTCTCACAGTGGCAACGGTGCTGATGGCAGAGCCATTATTGAAATTGATTCGGACGCCCGAAGATATTCTCGGGATGGCGGTGGACTACATCAGGATCATCTTTCTCGGAATTCCCGCGACGATGCTCTACAATTACTCTGCAAGCGCGCTCCGCGGAGTCGGGGATTCCAAGCATCCGTTTTATTTTCTGTTCTTCTCAAGCGTGCTCAACATCGTGCTCGACTATATTTTCATTGTGCCGATGAACGGTGGGGTCGCAGGGGCAGCGTGGGCGACGGTCATCAGTCAGCTGATCAGCGGAATTCTCGATATGTACTGGCTGTTGTTCCGAATTCGTCTGATGCAGGGATGGAAAAATGGAATTCGGTTCAGTCCTTATCATGCAAAGCGTCTCTGTGTCGTCGGACTTCCGATGGGATTTGAGTACTCGGTTTCCGCAATCGGTGCCGTTGTGATGCAGGGAGCAATCAACAGTCTTGGAAGTGTCGCAGTCGCAGCGCAGACGGCGGGAGAAAAGATCCGCCAGATGTTCACGCTTCCGATGGAGAGTGTCGGAATGGCGATGGCAACTTACACCGGACAGAATTACGGTGCAGGGCGGATTGACCGCATCAAGGAAGGAATCAGGAGCGGACTCAAAATTCAGTACATCTACTGTGTGGTTGTCTGGGGCGCAATTTTCTTCCTGAAAAAGCCGTTTGTCGGTCTTGTCCTCGGAGAGACGCAGAATGAGGTGGCTGTGGAGGCAATCGAGTATTTGTTTATCATGAGCTTCCTGTTCTTCATTCACGGTTCGCTGATGATTATGAGAAACACGCTTCAGGGACTCGGATACAGCTTCCAGGCGATCATCTCCGGAATCGGAGAACTCGTCGGTCGAAGCCTTGGCGGTCTTCTCGCAGTTTCGGGACTGGGGTATCTTGCGATCTGTCTCTCAAACCCGATGGCATGGCTGTTTGCACTGATTTACTGTTGCGTGACGGTGAGATATTATCTGAAAAAATGTGAGACGCAGATGCGTTGAGAACCAACGAAAGCCACGTCTGTGCAGGTCTTAGAGGACTTGTGCAGATGTGGTTTTTTGTATGATAGGAAATTGCGTCCTATCATACAAAAACGCTCCGCGAGGATGCGCACTCGGCGCAGGGGAAGATGGTTGCCGAAGCAACCGCGCCTCGGCGCGAGAATGCGCCAGGGCACATTCTTTTTTATATATGGGTAGGAATTTTCTGGATATAGTTATGGTAGCAGATTTTGTTGATTTGTTAGAAAAGAAACACAGGTTGACGTTATTTCCCGAAACCTTTATAATTTTCTTGAGAAAATATGCAGATGGTCGGAACAGGTCTGGGGAATCAGAGGATTTTTCAGACAGGTGACGAGAGAAACACAGGAAGGAAAATTACAAGATGAAGAACGTGATTGTCGGTCAGTCTGGCGGTCCTACCGCAGTGATTAATGCAAGTCTTTACGGAGTCATCCGCGAAGCACTGAAATCAGAGGAAGTTGGTCATGTCTATGGAATGATCAATGGAATCGAGGGCTTTTTACAGGATAAGTATATGGATCTCGGAGAGGAACTCTCAGAGGGCGAGTTAGAGCTTCTGAAGCTGACTCCGGCGGCCTATCTTGGTTCATGCCGTTACAAACTGCCGGAAGATCTGTCAGTAGTTTTTTATCAGACGATTTTTGAAAAACTCAATGATCTGAATATCGGATATTTCTTCTACATCGGAGGAAATGATTCGATGGATACGGTGAGCAAGCTGTCCCGCTGTGCACAGGAGAATGGAAGCGACATCCGTTTCATCGGAATTCCGAAGACGATCGATAACGATCTGATTCTGACCGATCATACGCCGGGTTACGGAAGTGCGGCAAAGTATGTGGCTTCCACGGTCAGAGAGATCGTGCTTGATGCTTCTGTCTACCAGCAGAAGGCAGTGACGATCGTGGAACTCATGGGGCGTCATGCGGGCTGGCTGACCGCCGCAAGTGCGCTTGCAAGAAAGTTCCCGGGCGATAACCCGATGCTGATCTATCTGCCGGAGTCGAACTTTGAGCTTGCAGATTTTGCGAAGGATCTTGAGAAGGCACTTGAGAAGAGAAACAGCGTGATTGTCTGCGTATCCGAGGGAATCTCCGATGCGTCTGGAACCTTTATCTGCGAGTACGGAGATGAGGCGATGGTTGACAACTTTGGTCACAAGATGCTGACCGGATGCGGAAAAGTGTTAGAGAACTTCGTGCGCCGTCAGCTTGGAATCAAGGTGCGCTCGGTGGAGTTGAATGTCAGCCAGAGATGCAGTGGAATCGGGTCGTCACTGACCGATATCGAGGAGGCATCCCGCGCCGGAAGTGAGGGCGTGAAGGTGGCGCTTGCAGGAAAGACCGGTGTGATGGTCGCATTTAAGAGAACCGGCGACGATCCGTACCAGATGGAGTGCGCAATCGAGGATGTCAATAAGATCTGCAATCAGGAGAAGCCGGTACCGGCAGAGTGGATTGTAAACGGAAATGATGTCTCCGAGGAGTTCATCACCTATGCACGTCCGCTGATTCAGGGAGAGCCGATGCGCCCGATGAAGGATGGTCTGCCGGAGTATCTGCATAGAAGGTAAGAAAAGATTTGCAAAATTTTCGTACTTGTTATATACTATGTAAGAGTCTGTACAGAGGGATCTCTGTGCCCGAAATGTGTTTGTGACAGAAAGTATTGCGAAACCGATTTTGAATGAAACACGTTTTGGTATATACAGGAAATCAATAACATCGAAATGATGCAAGAAAATGTAAAAAAACGAAGGAAGGAAACAAAATCATGGCATTATTAGAGACATGGAGAAACCTTGCTTACGGCAATGGTTTGAGTGATAAAGAGAAGGAAAACCTGTGGAACGGTTACTTCACGATCGAGAAGGGCATCTACGAGCAGATCCTTTCCAACCCGACTGAGGTTGTTACCGGAACTGTTAAGGGACTGGCTGAGAAGTACGGTACCGAGGTTCTGATCATGACCGGATTCCTTGATGGAATCAACGAGAGCTTAAAGGGTTACGAGAATCCGATCGACACGATGGACGAGGATACCGAGGTTAAGATCGAGATCGATCCGGAGAAGCTGTACTACAACATGGTAGAGGCAAAGGCTTCCTGGCTGTATGAGCTTCCGCAGTGGGATTCCATCCTGAGCGAGGAGACCCGTAAGGAACTTTACAAGAAGCAGAAGGCATCTGGTACAATCCGCAAGGGAAAGAAAATCTTCCCGAACGATCCGTGCCCGTGCGGAAGCGGTAAGAAGTACAAGAAGTGCTGTGGTAAGAACGCATAAGTTGCGAGGAGATACCGTGGATGATCGTTGCAGTTTACGCAGTGAGTGAACAGCAATGCCATAAGAGGTGAAAGAGGAGCAGGAGTATCCGGTTTACGGCGGGGTGCACCTGCTCTTTTTGCCACATGGAGAGAATATATTTGTTGCAAAAGAGGTGAAAAAGAAAACGATGGATGCATATACAGGATTTGCGGGAGTGTATGATCTGTTTATGGACAACATTCCATATGAGGAATGGTGTGAGTATCTGACAGGACTTCTGAAGGAGTATGGGGTGGAGGATGGACTTGTCCTCGACCTTGGATGCGGAACCGGAAAACTGACTCGTCTTTTAGCGGATTATGGTTATGATATGATCGGTGTGGATCTGTCCGAGGAAATGCTTCAGATCGCGGTTCAGAAGGAGGCAGAGGAGCCGAGAGGAATTCTGTATCTGGAACAGGATATGCGAGAGTTTGAGCTTTACGGAACGGTTCACGCGGTTGTGAGCATCTGCGATTCGATGAATTATCTGATGGAGTACGAGGATCTCGTTCAGGTTGTCCGACTTGCGAATAATTACCTTGATCCGCACGGAGTCTTTATCTTTGATCTCAACACCGTGTACAAGTACCGGGAAGAGCTTGGAGAGCAGACGATTGCGGAGAATCGTGAGGAGAGCAGTTTCATTTGGGAGAATTTCTACGATGAGGAGGAGATGGTCAACGAGTACGATCTGACACTTTTCATCCGCGAGGAAGACGGACGATACGGAAAATATGAGGAGACGCACTACCAGCGCGCCTATGAGCTGGAGACAGTCAAGAAGGCGATTGCGGAGGGCGGAATGGAACTCGTGGCGATTTACGATGCATTTACGCATGAGGCGCCGACTGAGGAAAGTGAGAGAGTGTATGTGATTGCGCGTGAGCGCGGAAAGGAATAGAGGGACAAACGATGGGAGATTATATGATTCGTGCAACGGCGGCTGAAGGTCAGATCCGTGCATTTGCTGGAACAACAAGAAATATGGTGGAGTATGCACGCTCCGCTCATAATTTAAGCCCGGTGGCATCCGCTGCCCTTGGTCGTCTGATGACCGCAGGTGTGTTGATGGGGTCGATGATGAAGGGGGATCAGGATCTTTTGACTTTAAAGATCAACGGAGATGGTCCGATTCACGGCATCACAGTGACGGCTGATTCTCACGGAAATGTGAAGGGATATGTCGGAGATCCGCAGGTTATGCTTCCTCCGAATGAGTTTGGAAAGCTCGATGTCGGTGGTGCAGTCGGAATCGGTGTGCTCAGCGTGATCAAGGACATCGGTCTGAAAGAGCCGTATGTCGGTCAGACTCAGCTTGTGACGAGCGAGATTGCCGAGGATCTGACCTACTATTTTGCAACTTCTGAGCAGACTCCGTCGAGCGTGGCACTCGGAGTTCTGATGAATAAGGATAACACAGTTCGTCAGGCAGGCGGATTCATCATCCAGCTGATGCCGGGAGCATCCGAGGAGATCATTTCCGGTCTTGAGGAGAGGCTCAAGGAGATCACTTCAATCACCTCTCTGCTCGATGCAGGAAATACGCCGGAGCAGATTCTTCAGAAAGTGCTTGGCGGATTTGGTCTGGAGATTCTGGATTCGGTGCCGGTTCAGTTCCATTGCAACTGCTCCAAGTCGAGAATCGAGAAGGCACTGATCAGTGTCGGAAAGAAAGAATTGCAGAGCATGATCGATGACGGAGAGACGATTGAGGTCAACTGTCATTTCTGCAACAAGCATTATCCGATTACGGTTGAAGAGCTCAAGGAACTGCTTGAGAAGGCAAAATAAGAGTAATATTGGATCGAACAAAGTGAAGGAGAAGGGGGAGACAAGATGGAGAAGAGAGAACTTGCGCACTATGTGGATCACACACAGCTTTCTCAGACTGCGGTCTGGGCGGATATTGAGAAACTCTGTGATGAGGCGATTCGTTTTGAGACGGCGTCTGTGTGTATTCCGCCGTCCTATGTCAAGCAGGCGAAGGAGTATGTCGGGGAAAAGATGGCGGTATGCACCGTGATCGGATTCCCGAACGGATACAACACGACCGAAGTCAAGGAGTTTGAGACGCGTCAGGCACTTGAGGACGGAGCGGATGAGATTGACATGGTGATCAACCTCGGCTGGGTCAAGGATGGACAATATGATCTTGTGGAGGAGGAGATTCGCACGCTCAAAAAGGCATGTGGGGAAAAAATCCTGAAGGTTATCATCGAGACCTGTCTGCTGACTGAGGAAGAGAAAATCCGCATGTGCGAGGTTGTGACGGCTTCCGGAGCAGATTTTATTAAGACCTCGACCGGATTTTCCAAGGCAGGCGCAACGTTTGAGGATATTGAGCTGTTTGCAAAACATGTTGGAGAGAATGTGAAGATTAAGGCAGCGGGTGGAATCTCAAGCCTTGAGGATGCAGAAAAATTCCTTGAACTCGGGGCAGACCGTCTCGGAACGAGCCGGATTGTGCGTCTTCTCGAAGCAGAGGAGCAGGCATAGATGAATCATAAGAATACCATGTATACCGACACCATGCATTCGCAGGCAGCTGCGGATGAGATGACAAAAAAGCTGATTGAGCAGGCGACAGAGGCGATGGGACGCGCGTATGCGCCGTACTCTCATTTTCAGGTGGGAGCTGCGCTTCTGACAAAAGATGGAAAAATCTATCTTGGATGCAACATTGAGAATGCGGGCTACACGCCGACAAACTGTGCGGAGCGCACGGCGTTTTTCAAGGCAGTCAGCGAGGGCGAGCGGGAATTTGAGGCGATCTGTATCATCGGCGGAAAGAACGGTGTGGCAAGTGGAGTGACAGCTCCGTGTGGCGTCTGCCGTCAGGTGATGCGGGAATTTTGCAACCAGAGTACGTTTCGCATCATTCTTCCGGACGGGGCAGATTCTTATCAGGAGTTTTTGCTGGAGGAGCTTTTTCCGCTCAGCTTCGGTCCGGAAAATCTGTTGGATTGATTAAGAAATAGCACAGATCGCAAGAAAACAGAACGGTTAGAAAGAATGGAGGATGGACAGAATGGCAGAAAAGACATTTAAGCGGGCTTTTGTGATTGTACTGGATTCTCTTGGAATTGGAAATGCGAAAGATGCAGGAGAGTATCACGATGCCGGAACCGACACGCTCGGTCATATCTCGGATACGGTGGAGACGCTGGATATTCCGAATCTTCAGAAACTTGGACTGGCAAATCTTCACCCACTGCGTCAGGTTCCGAGGGCAGAGCATCCGCTTGCTTACTATGCGCGGATGAATGAGGCGAGCCACGGCAAGGATACGATGACCGGACACTGGGAGATGATGGGCTTAAAGACGGTAAAGCCGTTTATCACATTTACGGGTCACGGATTTCCGCCGGAGCTGATTGCAGAGCTTGAGAAGCGCACCGGTCACAAGGTAATCGGAAATAAGAGTGCGAGTGGAACAGCAATCCTCGATGAGCTCGGAGAGGAAGAGATCGCGACCGGTCATATGATTGTTTACACCTCGGCAGATTCTGTGCTTCAGATCTGCGGAAATGAGGAGACGTTTGGTCTTCAGGAACTCTATCGTTGCTGTGAGATTGCGAGAGAGCTGACGATGAAGGATGAGTGGAAGGTCGGACGCGTCATTGCCCGCCCTTATGTCGGAAAGAAAAAGGGCGAGTTCAAGCGCACGAGCAACCGTCACGATTATGCGGTTCCGCCGTTTGGAGAGACTGCGCTTGATGCACTCAAAGAGGCCGGACTTGATGTGATTTCCGTGGGCAAGATCAATGATATTTTTGTTGGACATGGAATCACCGAAGCTCTTCACTCAAACAGTTCGGTTCATGGAATGGAGCAGACGATTGAGATTGCAAAAGAGGATTTCCGCGGACTCTGTTTTGTCAACCTTGTGGATTTCGATGCACTCTGGGGTCATCGCAGAAATCCGGTCGGTTATGCGCAGGAAATCGAAAAGTTTGACAAGAAGCTCGGGGAACTGCTTCCTCTGCTCGGTGAGGATGATCTGCTGATTCTGACCGCAGATCACGGAAATGATCCGACTTACACGGGAACGGATCACACGAGAGAGCAGGTTCCGCTTGTGATTTATTCCAAGGGATTTGAGGGAAGCGGAGAGCTTCCGGAGACGAACACATTTGCAGTCATCGGCGCGACGATCGCGGATTACTTTGGCGTGAAGATGCCGGAGGGAACGATCGGAACTTCGATTCGTGAGGAACTCAAATAAAGGAAAAGTAGAAAAATTGAGAAAAAAACAGTGGAATCCGTGACGAGAATGTGCTAAACTGTGCTCTGTGAAAATTTTGTCTATCAGAATGCTAGTCTACCACGCCTGAACAACTGGATGAGACGTGGGCGAATGAGATGGAGATGATCTGTCTGTGATTTTCTGTACAGGTTTTGTCTCTGTTTTGAGCAGGGGATTATTTAAAAACAGGATGATATAGAAGATAGAAGTAAGAAGTAGAAGCAGAGAAACAGGAGAGTGAGAACGATGGAACATAAGGCATGGCATCATTTTCTGACGATCACACAGCACAAGATTCTGGTGATGGAGAACTGTTTTCGGGTGGGACTTTACCGGCAGGGATTGCTCCATGATCTGTCGAAGTACAGCCCGACGGAATTCTTGACAGGAGTTCGCTATTATCAGGGAACCCGTAGTCCGAATGCAGCGGAGCGTGATGAAAAAGGATATTCTTCCGCATGGCTTCACCATAAGGGAAGAAATAAGCATCATTTTGAGTATTGGATTGATTTTTCTAAGACAGCCGGTGGAATGGCAGGTTGCAAGATGCCGGTCAACTATCTCGTCGAGATGGTGATGGATCGAATTGCGGCCTGCCGGGTTTACCGGGGAAAAGATTATACGAGTGCATCGCCGTGGGAGTATTATCAGCATGAGATGCCGTATCTGGATGGGTATATGCATCCGGACACAAAAGCTGAGCTGGAAAAAATTCTGATTATGTTGCGCGACCAGGGCGAGAGGAAGGCATTTTCTTATATGCGTTATCTTTTGAAGCAGGGAGATTACCGGGTTAAAAAGTAATCTGGATTTGAGACTTTTCGGGCAACTGGGTATTTGCATATTTGTATCTTGTATCTGATCAGGAACCGTTAATCATTTGAGGAATCTGAATCAGTGAAAACGTCGCAAAAATACGGATAAAGTTCTGCATAAGATTCGAGTTCTGCTTCTGACTGTGGAAGAAATGGGATCAGTCCCGTGCAGTCAGTTGCAGAGCACGATTGAAAATCAAGTTCGTCGAGAGCGGACGAGTTCACCTCACATCGATAGGGATCCGGGTCAGGGTTCCTTTTTTTGTTTTGGAAATCATTTGGCTGGTTATTTTTAGACATTAGAAAATCCCCTTTCTTTTTGTGGATGCTAGGCTGCCTGTTTTTTATTGTGGCAAGTATAGCATTCACTTGAGTAGGGGATTTTATGCGAAGTATTGGTATGGATTGTATGATTTTATTTGGCAGGGCGCCGACGGCAGAAAAAGTCATGCAAACTCGTTCTCACTCCGGGTTCAACGTAGCGGTGCATAAAACCGCAAAATACGCGGTTTAAACACCGACGTTTCACACGGGTTTGCCTGTACTTTTCTGCCTTACATCGCGCGAGGTTGAGTCAATCGAAAGTAAAAGAAAAACGATTAGAAATATTTTTATGGAATTTATTCAGGTATTGTAAAAGTTTTTTCTCTTTTATGGAAAAAGAAAGGCAAGAATCAGCGATGCAAAGCGTCTGATTGGAACCGAGGTAATAACCAGAAAAACGGTTGACACATTTCCAACGATCAGTAAGAGACGATTTACAGCGCCCTGAGAGGAGCACAGGCGTAGGCAAAATCCCTTTTTCATCGGCCAGAAAAGTTTTTCCTGACGGAAATTAAATATATCCAGCAGAAGATGAGAGAGAAAACCGACGCCAAAGTACGGAGCCGCATCCGGATAAATGACATCCATGCAGGCGGTCAGCATAATCATTGCCGGAAAAGAGTGCATAAATGAACGGTGTGGTTGTCTGGAACCGTAGGCACAGATCATAAGAAATGCCATTAAACCGGTCAACAGGCGGGAGACACTGCTGTTTTGCATCAGGCTTTCATAAACTCCAAGACGAAAACGATAATCGATGAAAATGACGATGGAAGTTACCGCAATCGTGGCAGTCATGATTTTATCGGCTCCCTGGTGAGCCTGTGAAGTACCGCAATCGATGTCACTGATCATCCCCCCGACTGCCGCTGCCGCCGTTCCGGTGATAAGAACGGGAAGAGTCTGCGGTTGTAAAATAGCCAGGGCAGATGCCATTCCGACTGCAAAGTGAGTTTTTCCTAACATTTGTAAAGTTCCTTTCCAAAATCTGTATATCTAAAATACTTTTATTTCTAGGGTGTAAGATGAAAAGCTAAATATTAAACTTTCATTATAGTCCATCCCATAGCTGAAGGAGTGGGGTTTTCACATATTTGTTGTAAAGTGGTAGAGACTATCATATCAGAAAATACAGAAAAAGACGAGAACTTTAAAAAAACAGACTTGAAAAATTAAGATATTCAGAAATATAAAAAACTGTGAAAACTCAGAGATTAAAAACAATCTGGTTTCTCACAGTTTTTTGGTTAGACAGATAACAGCTCCGACGGGCGGGAAAGATTCTGCAAACCCGTGTGAGACGTCGGTGCTTAGGTCGCGTACTTTGCGACCTTATGCAC
>OGIE01000575.1_pt1 | contig 54528 bp, 58 predicted proteins | sample 1571581 | NCBI WGS metagenome assembly OGIE01 (sample SAMEA2582021, study PRJEB24529) | metagenome | biome: Human gut stool | place: China | collected 2011 | reverse complement strand
ATCCAAGTTCTGCCGCACTCAGATTATTAAAGCGAATAGACGATTGCGCAATGCGAGCCTCTGCTGCGCTGAATGTCCGCAGCGTCGGGTTCACAACGCGAAGGTCAGAAAGGCAAGCGTTCATATAATGCAGCGTTTCATCGTGCTTTTCCCTCCGACTCAAACTCATGCACCAACCGATAAAATGTCGATGCGCTGACGCCCAACTGCCTATAGCACTCGACAGCCGTGATTTCTCCTTGCTTCCACTTGGGGTAATAGATATCCCAATCCTTTACAGAACACTTTGGCCGCCCAAATTTGACACCCTTTAGATGCGCGGCGGCAATACCTTCCGCCTGTGCCTTCGACTTGGTATCAACTTCCAGCTGAGCGCCGAAAGATAGTACGGCGAGGACAATATCCGTGATTACACTACCGAGCAGATCTTTGTATCGGGTCGTATCCAAAATGGGCGTGTCCAGGACAACGATGTCCACACCAAGCGTTTTGGTAAGATATTCCCACTCGGTGCGAATTCCAGAGTAATTACGGCCAAAACGATCAATGCTTTTAACGACCAAGATATCACCATTACGCAAAATGCTATTTCGTAGTGACATGTAGTTTGTTCGCTCAAAACTACGGCCGCTCTGCTTGTCCACATAGATATCACGCTCTTCAATGCCGTACTCGAGCAATTCAAGAACCTGACGATCCTCATTTTGCTCAGCTGTGGATACACGAGCATATCCAAATTTCTTATTGCTCATGGCATTACTCCTTCGACCGGAACATACCCATGACACCACCGAGATCCGCAAGATCATCAGCCGCCAGCGTTGGACTCTCCGACTTTGGGGACGTGGGTTGTGATACAGCTTGGAGTTCTCCACTTGCGACCATCTCGCGGACAACATCTTTGACGATGCTCACCACCCAGTCGCGGCCAAACTCGTTGGCCGCTTCTGGGCAGCTTGTGTAATGCAGGACCGCATTGACGACTAGTTCGGACATGCTGCGTGGTCGTTGCCGCAAAATATCGAGTGCGCGTCGGTGCCGAAAGTCCATTTCATTGAACTGGAGCACAACACGAGGCTTACTATTACTGCCCATTCGACGCTACCTCACTCTGATAGAGGAGTTCATAGCCGCGTGCATTGGCATGAATATCTTCGATGAAAATGGGGAATGCTACTTTATTTGCTCTCTCAATCATTCCTCTCAGAAGGAGAGAGCCACCACCAGCAAACACGCATTTGCTGGTCGTTACATCGATTCCACGTTCGCGCAGGAAGTTATAGAACTCCGAAAGGAACTCTCCTGTCATGCTGCGAATCAGCTGTTGTACTTCACCGGGAAGGACGGTAGGCTGATTGCGAATTACTTCATCAATATCGCAGTCCTCTAAGATCCGGGCATAGAGCGCATTGCACTTGCTCGTAATGCTGTTGTAGAGGGTGATGACCCCCTTTTCAAAACTTTCGACCACCGCCAGGTCAGGACGTCCATTCCGCAGCTTGAGCACGTCAATGGTAAAGCCGCCAATGTCGATGATATAGGCAACAGAATAGGTCTTGAGTGTACTGTACTGTGTTACAGCAGCCGCAAATGCCTGAGGGTAGCTGAGGACTTTGCTGATGCGGATCGAGTAGTATTTTCCATTGTACTCGAAGTCAATGGCCTCACGGCGCCGCAGAAAGTACTGCTCAAAGCGACTGTGGAGCTGTTCATAGTGCGCCGGGGGCAATCCAATCAGGAGCGTAATGTCAATTGGATCCAGCGTTTCAGCTGCCTTGCGCCGCTCCAGTTCCTTGGCGATAGCGAAGAGAGTCAGGACATAGAACCGCTCGTCTTCGGTTTTGTCGCGCAGATAAGAAATGCGCTGTTCTGTCAGCGTATAGTAGCGCCCGTTCCAGCAGATATAGTCCGTTTTGAATCCTTGTAGCCCTTCGGACGAAATCAGGCCGGAGGTGAAAAGCGCGTTCGGGGTCTTGATCGATTTATTGCCGTGATCGACAGAGATAATCATGGATTGGAACCTCCTCATTTCGTTTAACAAAGTGCGTGTGATGTCGCACTCGAAGCATCTAAAAGAAATTACGCATAGTGTTCTCATAGAACAACAACTACACTAAATGTTTTCCATTTAGGCATTTATGCCCAGTCTTTCAGAAGATCGTGGAGCTTTTTGAGCGCACCGTTGACAGATTTCAGCGCTGCGTTCATATGGCACCCTTCCTGACGGGCGATCTCACGGATCGTCATATTCTCCATCAGCATGTGGATTCTGCGCTGCTGGATCGGGGTAAGTTGCGCGATCGCTGCATACAGCGCAGCGACCTGCTCATCCCATAGCAACGTATCTTCCATCGGATTCTGCTCATAAGACTTCGGCATTTCGAAAAGGTCCTCGATTGGTGTCCAATCACGGTGATATACTTCTTTGCGATGGACGCGCTGCGTTTCATTCTGAAGAGCGCGCCATTCTTCATACAGCTCATCGCTGACAGGAATTTCCTGATAAATGCCATAGTAGTCTTTGATTCTGATAGTCTTCATTTATACCTCCAAGTCGTTTCGTTTGCGGATGTGGACGAACGACTTGAAGGCGGGCCACGAGCCCGATTGCCAGCGCTGGACATGGATCATGCTCCCAGTCAAGGCAACAAAAAAGCCGGCCACTCTCGTTTTCGAGAATGGTCGGCTCTTTGTTCCGGTATTGGCTGGCGCACAAGGGTATGAAAAAAGCCCCTCGGATCATAGACCCGAGAGGCTATAAGTGCTCCAGCATAATCCATTATACCTGCTGAGTCTCTACACTACAATTTCGTTTGGCTCTCAATTTCCTCCCGATTTTCTATCATGTTTTCTCTCATCTGACTGCCACATTGTCTCTCATTTGTCTCTCACGAGACTTCCACCTGAGCGGTGACGCTACCGCTTTGCTGCAGGTGCTCCCTGATGATCAGATCGGGGATTACGACACACCAGAGGTTTGCTGCATAGGCACGGATAGCGGGCTTGATGTGCCGATAGTATGTAGATGAGGAGATTCCGAGGTTGAGATATGCTTCCTCATTTGAGGTGCAGTAGACATCAAAGTACCTTGCCTGGAGGATGTTGAAATAGGTGCCTCCATTGGGCGGGGTGTCCTTCACGAGCACCAGGGCATCCTCCATGACGGACAGAAGCTGCATGGAGTGGCCCATCTCGGCAAGGCGATCGGCGATGCGTTTCCGGTCAGTGTCACGGTCATAGTCGATGGCCAGATTGATGAAGTCGGAGATGCTTTGCCGTCTACCTTCATAGCACTCTTCTTCCATCTCACCGATGCGAGAGGCAGTCCTTCGAACGGCGGGGCCGTAAATCTGGAGCAGCGCCAAGGTCTTATCAATATCCTCCTCGGTGAGGGTACTGGTGATGTCAAAGGTTTTCAAGTAGTTTTGGAATTTACTCATTATTCGTCCTTTCTGCCAGGCCTCTTTAATGGTAAAAGTTGAAGGAGCCAAGAACTTTGGCATAGGCCTTGGACTTATTGTGGAGGATGCGCTTTTCGCCGTCCGCCTTGACTTTACGATCTTTCAGGTAGAGATAGAGTGCGAAGGCTCCATTTTCCTTCACGACGATCAGGTCACCGTCATTGATCTCGGCTGCCCTCTGACAGAACAACACGCTGCCGGTGGAAATGCCGTGCTCCTGATAGCGATGTCCATCGGCCATAATGCAAAAACACTTTTTGGGAATCAGACCAGAAAATCCGTCGATCTGGATGGAGCCATAGCCATTGCTCAAAACGGGGTGTCTGGCTTGAGTCGTTTCAACTGCTGCGTTTATAGTCAATACCTCCTCAGTGATACATAACAGAGGGCATCTTGTATTCAACCTCCCGATGGGCAGGCATCTTCAGCCCCGTGGTGAGTGCGGCGAAATTGATGGCATGGAGGCCATAGCGGCGACGGATGTCTTCCATGGTGCGCTCCAGGATGAGACGTTGGTTGTGCTTGGTAAAGTCTGACCATAGATCGAGCTGGATCGGCGTGTCAGACGGGATAAGGTCGATTGCGCTGATGGCCAGAGACCGGATATTGTTGTTCCAGGTATGCTTCTTGCAGAACAGCTCAAAGCCTGCCGCTGCAATTTCCGTGTAGCTCTGCGTTGGAAATGTCAGTTTTCCTTGGTATTCCCGTTGCGAGAGGGTGTTGTCGCGAACGCTGATGCGGACTCGCGTGGCGGCCAGTTTGCTTTTCCGCAGCTTTGCTCCCACTTCCTGTGAGAGCTCCATCAGAACATGTCGGACCTCTTCATTTGTACGCAGGTCTGCCGTGCAGGTGATTCCGTGTCCTACGCTCTTGATGGGGATTTCGTAGTCGCATGGCATAACGCGCGATTGATCCAGACCATTGGCAAACACCCACAGTTTTTCACCATTGACGCCAAGCCGGTGAATTAGCATCGCCCGATCCGCTTGGGCCAGATCTCCGATGGTGCGGATCCCGTAGAGCCGAATCTTTTCCGTCGTTGCTCGCCCCACATAGAGCAGGTCTGAAACAGGGAGCGGCCAGATTTGATCTTTGAAGGATTCCCGCGTTATGACAGTCACGGCATCTGGCTTTTTCATGTCTGAGCCGAGTTTCGCGAAGATCTTATTGAAGCTGACGCCAATGGAAACGGTGAGTCCGATTTCTTCTTTCACAGTAGTCCGAATCTCGTTGGCGATTTCAAGCGGAGTTTTCTGCTGGAGAAGCGGAGACCCAGTCAGTTCAATCCAGCTCTCATCAATGCCAAATGACTCGACTTCCGGAGAGTATCGCAAATAGATAGAGCGGACAATTTTGGAGAATTTCAGATATTGTTCCATATGCGGTTCTACAATCGTCAGTTGTGGACATTTTTGCTTTGCCTCCCAAATCACTTCACCCGTCTTCACCCCACATTGCTTTGCCAATTGGTTCTTCGCAAGAACGATCCCATGTCGATCCTCTGTGCTGCCGCAAACCGCAATGTACTTTCCACGCAATTCCGGATGCAGCATACATTCAATACTCGCATAGCAGTTGTTGAGGTCACTATGCAATACAACTCGACCTTCCATATTCGGCATACCTCCTGTCCATAACCTTCAAGAAATAGTTCCATCAAGTTCCTAAAAGTTCCTATTGACAAGTTCCAGTTCGCAGAATATAATGAGCCTAAAGTTCCAAGCAAGTTCTATTAAGTTCCAATAAGTTCTAATAACAAAATAGCAGGTCAGAAAATGGTTTGTCAATAGAACTTTCAAAAACTTTCCAAACCTGCGAGAGGAGACGGTTATGAAGACGACTGGTGAAAAGATTCGAGAGAGCCGCACGCATCTGGGCCTTACGCAAACAGAACTGGCCGATAAGATTGGTGTCACGCTGCGCACGATTACCAAATACGAAAAACAAGGTGTAATGCCTCGCGGTGTGAATCTTCAGAGGTTGGCAGAGGTGCTGGGTGTTTCCACGGCATATCTAAGCAACGATGAGATCGTAGATCCCAACTATGGACTTGAAGAGGCACCATACATCGAGAGCGCAAGAGCAGCCTATGGCCGTAAAGGAGCAACTGATGTAGAGCAGCTGCTGACACAAACGCGTGCTCTCTTTGCTGGTGGAGATGTCCCTGAGCAGGATAAGGAGCTTTTCTTCCAAGCAGTCACTGAGGCGTATTTTGCTAATAAGCAGCGAGCCAGCGAGAAGTTCACCCGTAAAGACTACAAAAAGTAAGCAGGAATATTCTGAGTGTGCGGATTTTTGGACAACCCTTGTGGTACTGTCAGGCTGTATAATAGAAAACTACTTTCTGAAGTGAGGCGAGTGGATTGCTGACGATGACGATTAGGCAGGAAGTAAGTCGATTGAAAATGAAATATCAGACAGATGACCCGTATGAGATCTGCGAGTATTTGGATATCCAGGTGATGGAACGTCCAATGGGAAAGAGTCCCCGTTCCTGCAAGGGCTTTTTCCTGGTTTCTTCTCGGTGCAAACTGATTGTAATCAACAGTGATTTGCCCGACAGCATTCAACGGATCATCATTGTGCACGAGCTGGGGCATGCAGTCCTCCACAGCGATTCTGCCATTAACACATTCCATGAGTTTGCGATGTTTGAGGATACAAATCGAATGGAGTATGAGGCAAATGTGTTTGCTGCGGAGTTCATGCTCAGCGATGACACCGTCTTAGAAGCGCTGGAGATGCAAATGGACTTTTATCAGACAGCGAAGTGTTTGTATGTGCCACCTGAGTTACTGGACTTCAAGCTCCGGATTCTACAATGCCAAGGTGTAAGAATCATGGCTCCGTATATCGCGCATGGGGATTTCCTCAAGCGAGATCTGGAGCAGCCGTTGAGTTAAGTATGCTGCCAGGTGAGGCTTATAAGGTCTATGTGAGCGTTTTTGTAGAGCATCGTTCGGATGGGACAATGCTGCCTAGGGAAATCATCTGGGAGGATGGCCAGAAATATGAAATAGACCGCGTGATCGATATTCGCCCAGCCTATGCTGCAAAAGCCGGCGGGCAAGGCGATCGTTACACCATCCAAGTCAATGGTGCAAGAACATATCTCTATTTTGAACGATCCACCAATCTAACGGGTAATACGATAGGCCGTTGGTTTGTGGAACGAAAGGTGCCATTGAGGGATCTACTTTAGAGCCCATGACATTGGAGAAACTTGTGAGGAGGAAAAAATGTATAGCGCTGCATTACAGAGGTACTATAACGAGCACGAGCATTTGCCATACACCTTTTATGCTCAGCCAAAACGCTTCACCCAGTATGCGATAGAAAAGAGAGGCGAGCTTTTGGCAGTAGCGTATAACTATATCGAGCCGGATGCGAAAGGCACAAGAGACTTCGTTGAATATTCTTCTGCCGACTTTACTGTAACGGATTTCCACTCTGCTGACCGAGTCTGCGTGGTTATGAGGCTTCCGGAACCTACAATGCCATTGCACTGTAAGATGATCGGCTGCTCCGTCAAGTTCGATGGCAGTTGCCCCGTATGGCGTACAGTCGAGTTGACGGAGCAGGGTAGCTTTCTCCTATGTGGCTGGAATGCGGATCATACGCATATGGTAATTAGTGAGGTGGGTGCAGAAACGGAAGAATGTGTTCGACGAATGACAGAGGAATTGAGTTTTCCAATTATGATTGATATAAAATCATTCAAGCTGTAACCCCAATTATGTGTGACAAACATGAAAAGGAGGAGACGCATCAGATGCGTCTCCTCCCTTTTGTAGTGGCGGAGCACTACGAACTCGTCTATTTACTTGCTGAACGCTCTCCACAGGAACGTGACGATCTGCGCACGGGTGCAGTCATTGCCCGGCGCAAAGGATGTCTCGCTCACGCCCGTGGTCACGCCGTTCATGTAGCACCACGCCACCGATTCATACGCCCATTCGGGCACATCGGTGAACGGCAGGTGGAACATCCACGCGCCCGTGAAGCCCTTACCCTGCGCCTGAGCGCAGCGGTAGATCATGGCCGCAGCCTGCGCGCGGGTGCAGACGCTGTCTGTGCCGAAGGTCATCTCCGTCAGACCGGTGACGATGCCGGTGCTCGCCGCCCAGCGGACTGCCTCGGCATAATATGCGCCCTCGTCCACATCGGTAAACGGCATCAGGTAATTCACCACAGGGGAACCAGCCGCGCGCCAGAGGAAGGTCACGATCTGAGCGCGGTTGCAGGGCTGGTTCGGTGCAAAGAGGCTGTTACCAACGCCGCCGGTGATGCCGTTCTCCGCCGCCCACTTGACCGCCTCATAGTAATAAGCGTCATTGGGTACGTCATAGAAGAAGTTGAGAACGCTGTTGTCCTCCATAAGAATACCAAAGAGGTTTGCGTTCAAGGGGAGGAATACACAATACTCGTGAGTTGTTTTTGCCCAGAAAGCAGAAATGGGTATTATGGCGAATGGATGGATCTAATGGTATCCTATCTCCGTACTTATTAGATTTCATCTCCGATGCGGAGCTTCATAAGCTGTGAGCCAATTCATATTGGCACTTCTGGGCGAACAAAATGTTTCGCCTCTCATTTTGCGCTTTGATTTGATTTTCAGATCAGAGCGCTCTTTTTTGTCCAAATTCCGCATTGCGGGTTTGAGAAATATTTATTTGAAAGGTGGAACAAGCAAATGATGGAAAGTAAAGTATTCGCGGACAACTTCAGTCGTAGCTTCAGCGAGTCGGGGGACTTCTTTCAGTTCCTCAGCGCTCGGCAGGCCCGCAGCAAGTGGATGACAGCCCCGTCCAAGGAACTCCGGTTTGAGCCGGTGGAACGGGGATCCACGCTCGGAAATCTGTATATGCAGATCTACGACCACAACGGCGATGCAGATGTTCTGGAGGACACAATGGAGAATACCAGCCTCCTGCTGAAGGTAGATGGCAAGGACTATCCGGTCCGTTCCTGTGCGATCAAGACAGTTCTCGAGCGCGCACGCATCTCTGGGCATGCACTCAACAAAGTTTCCAAGACGGTATTCGCCGAGATCCTCAACTACTGCATGGGCGTTGCCTCTGGTGACAGCCTGATCAAAATCGCAGATGAGAAGGTATCGGCAGTACATGGTGGCGATCCGAAAGACTACACCGTTATGGAGATGCTACCTCTATTTAAGGCAACGAGCGACTTTCTCAACCGTGAGTATCCCGGAAACACTTTTATGACAGCCCACTTCGATCACTCCATTGCGACAGCAATCTGGCGTCTGGATGGGCAGGCAGACAATCTTCTTGATACATATCATAGGGAGATTGCTGCCAAAGGCTTGCAAACCGAGAAAATGGTTCCTGCGCTGCGCTTTTCCACCTCCGATGTGGGTATGAGCGGCGCAAATCTCTATCCGATTTTTCTGGTTGGTGCCGAGAGCCGTATTGTTCCATTGGGGTACTCCATTCGCACCGAACACAAGAATGGTGTGGATATGCAGTATTTTGAGGAACAGCTCAGATTGGTCTATGCGCAATTTGAAAAGGCGCTGGACAAGCAAGTGCAGCTCATGAACATCGAGATCCGCTATCCCGTCACTACACTCATGCGTGTCCTGAAAAGAATCAAGGCCCCGAAGAAAGCCTCCTATGAAGCTATGGACTATTTCGTAGCAATTCATGGAGACAGTCCTTGCACGGCCTATGAACTCTTCATGCAGATGAGCGATGTGATCTTCTCTGCGCAGTGTGACGGTGCCTCTGGGCTGAGGATTGCTCAGTTGGAGGAGATTGTATCTCGTGCCTTGAATGTGAATTGGCATGAGTATGATCATCCCGGTGACTTTAAGTGGTAAGAGGTGGTGATCTCACATGAAGAATATAACCTTCGAAGGCATCAGCACCTTACAACGTCTACACCTTTGCTGGCAGATCAGAAAGCAGATTGGAAAGATACATCAACCTATCAAAGTTGAATTCCATCAGCCGATTTGCCGCAAGCAGTATTCTTCCCTCTGGTACGGCGGCCTGGTGGTATCTATCAAGGTGCGCGGGTGTGTTTTTGCCATTCACGCCTGCGGAGATATCTACGCCACACTTTACGATAAGAGTGATGGTACAGAATTACTCTATGTCAAAGATAAGAGTAACTCTGGACGTTTTGGCGTTGATGTTTTGCCATATCTGAAGACGGACCATGCCTTATATGCTGCCATGGGTGATACGCATAAACGGTATCGACTCGATATGGAACACAATAACTGGTGGGAGTGCTTTGTCTACACGCCAGACGGCGAATTCCATGACATGATGTGGGCATTAGATAGTGACCACATCTTCGAGGGAGTTGAGGTAGTACTCTACGCTATGGATTCAGTCATAAAAGATATCACCGAAAACAAGGAGCGGATTGAATATGGAAAAGACTCGGCATTTTATTGTTGATACGCCAGTAGGACAACTCGCGATTTACGCTAAGCACGATAAGACTGACTGTGCAGCAGACTATCCAGGCGTTTTCATCGACTATGTACGCAAGGATGGCGCTACAGCGATCCTGGCTTGCGTAGAATACGATCCAAACAAGGAAGCACTTCAGACTGTTGTCTACGGCAACTGTGCATCTGACGAGCCGACTGAGATCGTCGAGCACTACAATACTGATTTTGAAGAGTAAGGAGGATAGATTATGCCTAATTGGGCGTTTGGGTATGTAAATGTCACCGGTACACGGGATGGCATTAAGTCGTTCATTGAACGGTTTGTCAGCGAAGACGATCCTTCAACCATTCCAGGCAAGCGTTTCTTTGCGCGGAGCTTCATCCAGTCGAAAAGACAGGCATTCATTGATGAGGCTATGAAAGAATTCTCCGAGCCTGCCGTCGATGCCAAAGCAAGTTACTCGTTTGTCGCGTTGTTCGCATGGTCAGCATACAGTTGCTTGATTGGTGGATATCCTCAGAATTCTCCTAGTGAGTGCCTGACTCTCTCAGAGGCCTGCGCAGAAGATGGCGTTTCTGTCATGATCCAGACCTCAGAGCCGGGAATATGTTTTGAGGAACACATTACCTGCGATGACACAGGGACGGTAGAGCACACCGAAAAAGATCTACTTGCTTATAAGTGTCGGCATTGCGGGGAGATAACAAGCTTTGCCTCGTTCGAGGATCCTGATGATCAGGAATGCCCAGAATGTGGCAATTGTGGGTTTGATCGCTGCGAGGAGGTGTAGGCTATGGGGCTGAACCTGAACTACACGCCAAACAGATTGGTGGACATCACAACTCTAACAGAGGATCAATGGCTCAGTTGGAGGCGAAAAGGAATTGGCGGCAGCGATGTAGCTGTCGCCCTTAATTCCTCCCCATATCGCACGGCACGAGACCTTTATTATGACAAAATTGGGGTCGTCATGTCAGATGATGGGCCGGACAAAAGCATCACATTCCAGATTGGGCATTTGCTCGAAGATGTGGTAGCTCAAATCTTCGCAAAGAAGACCGGACTATCTGTGTATGAAGACCACTGGATGTACCAACACCCGTTTTTCCCCTTCCTGATTGCCGATGTGGATCGTTTTGTAACCCTGCCGGATGGACGTAAGGCCATCTTAGAGTGCAAAACGGCGCACTATGACATGCAATTCAAGTGGGCGAACGGAGCAGTCCCTCGCCACTATGAATTGCAGGTTCGGCACTACATGTCGGTGATGAATATCGATGTTGCATTCATTGCCTGCCTGTTCTCAAATAATGAGAATGACTTTGTATGGCAAAAGATTGAGCGTGACCTCGAGGAAGAAGAGAACACGATCATGGAGCTGTCGGCATTCTGGAATAATCACGTCATGGCTCGTGTGGAGCCGCCCCTGGTCGAAAAGCCAGATGCGGTTTTGGAGTCGCTCCGTCGCTATTTCGGCCCTGCTGACAAGTCCGAACCGACCGTGGATCTTGACCGCAAGTTTGTGGTGAACCTCAAGGAGATCCTGGCACTCAAAGAGGAAAAGAGATCTTTAGATGCTCAGGTAAAAGCACTTGAGACTCGCATCAAATTCCTCTATGCTCCCATCGTCGAAGAGATGGGTACCGCATGCAAAGGAACCTGTGAACAGGGCGGCGAGTATTTCAAAGTATCCTACAATCCTCTGTATCGGGAAGGAATATCAAAGGACCGTTTATCCGCTCTGCGAGCTCAGTATCCTGATATCTATGATGAGTTTGTGGATCAGACGGAATCAAGAATCTTTAAGGTGGTCAAATCGGCCATCGCATAAGGAGTGATCAAATGCTATGTCGATATGAAAGAACCATCTTTAAGTCCGATAAGGGCTTCTGCATTTTTGCCTACAGTACTTCTGATGAGTCTGTTCCAAAGGAAGCCCGTAATCGGTCTTACTACCATGACGACAAGATTCATTTCACGGCCATCGGCTATCATCTGATTGCTACGGATGCCGTGGAAGTGGAACTGGATGGAACGTGGGAGAATTCCAAACACGGTTTACAGCTGTCGGTTTCAATGTGTAAGGAAGTCGTGCCGAGAGATCAAGCCGGCATCCTTGCTTACCTGAGCAGCGGTATCATCAAAGGAATTGGCCCTGAGACCGCAAAGGCCATTGTCGCTCGCTTTGGCGATAAGACGATAGAGGTTTTGGAGAAAGAGCCGGACAAGCTGCTTAGCGTCAAGGGGATTGCCCAGAAAAAACTCAAGGCTATCATCAAATCCTACGGGGAAACGAAAGCCTTGAGTGATCTCATGATATACTTGGCGCCTTTCGGTGTTTCGATGAAAAAGGTTGCGATGATCCGAGAAGAGTTCGGAGATAACAGCCTGAGAATCGTGAAGACGGATCCATTCCAACTCTGTAAGATCAAAGGCTTTGGCTTCATGACAGTCGATTCCGTTGCCCGTAAAACAAAAGTCAGCTTAAAGCACCCTTTGCGATACTCCGGTGCGATCAACTATGTGCTGGATGAGGCACGCGTATCTGGGCATCTTTTTCTATCCGTTGATGAGACGGTTGGCCAGTGCTATGAGCTTCTCAATATGGGCTGCGATGATGAAGTGGTTTCCGAAGAGGAAATCCGCCAAGCGATCTCAAATGAACGTGTGGAATCCCGTATCTATGTTGAGGGAAGCCGTGTATACCTGAGTTACGAGCGCATGTGCGAAGTTAAGTCAGCTAAGCGCATTGTGTCCATGATACTCCAAGAGGGCTTTACAAAGATCGACGATCTGGACAGCAAAATCGACAATGCGGAGAGGACCTTGCATCAAAAACTGGCTCCTTCGCAACGTAATGCTGTGAAGCTGTGCCTCTCGCATCCGATCTCCATCATGACCGGAGGCCCCGGCAGCGGAAAGACCACAACACTACGATTCATACTGGATATCTATAAAGCTGCGTTCCCTGCGAATGAAGTCCTCTTGGCTGCACCTACTGGCCGTGCCAGTCGGCGCATGGCAGAACAGACGGGAATGTACGCCTCTACACTTCACTCGGCGCTTGGCCTTGTGACGGATGAAGACAGCCCGCTGAACAACAAAGAGTTACTATCAGCAGACTTGGTAGTCGTTGATGAGTTTTCAATGGTGGACATGCGCCTTGCGTATATCCTCCTTGATCGTATCAAGTCGGGCGCTCAGCTGATTATTGTCGGTGATGCTGACCAGCTCCCATCTGTTGGCGCGGGTAATGTGCTGCGAGAGATGATTCGAAGTGAAAAGGTTCCTACGGCAGTCTTAGAGACTGTTTTCCGCCAGGCATCTAATAGCCGTATCATCACAAACGCCTATGCCATCAATCACAACGACACACATCTTCAGTTCGGGGATGACTTTCAGTTTTTGGAAGTTCAGAACTCGGAAGAGGCTGCGCAGTTGGTCATCAAGAACTATCTGCAGGAAGTCTCTTTGCATGGTATTGAGGACGTGCAGATTCTCTCACCTCTCCGTAAGCGAGGTGCGGTTGCGGCAAATGCGTTGAATGAGACCATTCGAGACCTTGTCAACCCGCCAAACAACCTGAAGAAAGAGGTTAAGTGTGGCAGTCGAGTATTTCGAGTTGGTGACCGCATTATGCAGACGGCAAATCGAATCAATGTGTCAAATGGCGATGTCGGCGTCATAACCGACATGAAGAAAGAGGATGATGAAACGATCACATGCGTGAGGCTTTTGGATGGAAGGACACTACAGTACACGCAGGAAATGCTGGAGGATTTGGAGTTTTCCTACTGTACGACCATTCATAAGAGCCAAGGACAGGAGTATCCTGTCATCATTGTTCCTCTTTTGAAAGAGCACTATATCATGCTGCGGCGGAATTTGCTCTATACTGCTGTGACCAGAGCCAAGTCGAAGGTCATCCTGATTGGGCAAAAGCAGGCAGTCTTTGTTGCGATCCATAAATGTGATGTGGGTCAAAGGAATACGGTACTCGCGGATCGAATCGTGGCTTATTATAACCGCGAGCTGAGTCGGCGAGTAGCGTGATTATTTGGGAAACGGGGTGGTCAAAAGCTGCCTCGTTTCTACATTTATTGTGAAAGGACAATTACCATGAGTGAATCGAACTCTAATGTGATCCCTGCCATCAACGCTGTCGATGGTTTTAACCCCGCTGATTTCGTGCGTACTACCGTGGGTGAGGAAGGCGAAAACGATCTCTACCTTGATGTCAAATATCGCCTTCTTTGGTTCCGCCTGCACCATCCGAATGGAAAGATCGACCCGGAGCTTATCCGAGTTGATGAGAAGAATGCAATCGTATGCTGCAGGATCTATGCCGATAAGGCTGACCCAGCTGACCAGTTCATTGGGAAGGCGTATTCTCAGCGTTTCTCAACGGAAGACCGCTTTGGCGATCGCTTCTTGGAGATCGCCGAAACAGTCGCAAAGGGCCGCGCTTTGGCTGATGCAGGTTATGGTACGCAGTTCTGTATGAATGGTGATGCGCTGGCCGGTATTATCGCGGATGCCCCAATCAAGATGCCTCCTGATGAAGATGCAGGACACCCTGGTAGTGTTGTGGCGAGTTTTACCGCTCAACCGACAGCGGATCCTCCTGCCTTCTCTCAGACGGCGACGGCGCCTAAATCTACCCAGCCTGCTCAGCAGCAGGTTCAGCCTCCTGTGCAGCAGTCTCATGCTCCTGCTCCGGAGCCCCCCAAAACGCTGGATGAGTACTTGCGTGTCATGACCATTGAACAGGCGAAAGCCGTCAAGGTTGATTTTGGCCGCTTTAGTGGCTGGTCTCTTGGCGAAATCGCTATGAAGAGCCCAGGGGACCTCGCGTGGTATGTGAAGAACTATTCCGGCCATAATCTCGCACTGAAAGCAGGGGCTACAAAGCTTTTGGAAACGGTAGGCCAGATGGCCAGCTGATTCTTCCCCTAGCTAAGGGAGGTGGTTTAGATGGGCAGAATACCTGATCTGCCATGTGATATTGAACAAGTGGTTGATCTTCTTGGCATCGAAGTCATACGAGATACCGGGACTCAACTGCATTGCAGGTGTCCATTCTGTGCAGATCGGAAAGCTCATATGAATGTCAAGATCCGCGATAATGTGTTTCGGTGTAACCGCTGTGGTAAAGGTGGGGGTATCCTCCATCTTTATGCGGAGTACTGTGATGTCAATCTCCATACGGCTTACGAAGAACTCTGCAAAATATTCGGGCCAGATGGAGGTGAACCGGTGCGCAAATGCAAGCGGAAGCCTCGCTCCATAGAAACGGTAGAACTCCCTATTGCCTCGGCTGAGGTACGGGATAATACGTATTCCAACCTTCTCTCATTATTGACTCTATGCCCAACACATCAATCCGCTTTGAAAGAGCGCGGACTAAAATCAGAGGAGATGGAGCTGCTATGCTATCGAACGACGCCCACAACACGTTTGAAACGGATTGTTACAGAGCTGTTGGAGCGTGGCTGCATTCTTGATGGGGTTCCCGGATTTTACTGCCAGAAGGACTCTGGCCAATGGGTGTTGGATATCCGAGGCTCGGGAATCATGCTACCCGACCGAAACCTGCTCGGCCAAATTGAAGCCATTCAGGTTCGGCTTGATAAGGTCTACAACCAGAAATTCTATAACCTAACGAGTGTTGACCAGTACTACGGGACACAGTCGAAGTGCTGCCCGCATTATGTCGGCGTTCATGAAGGCGATGAAGTGGTTTGCCTTACGGAGGGAGTTATGAAGTCCGACCTTGCCTACAGCTTCGCGCAGGGTTCACCTTATGAGTGTGGTTTCGTGGGCCTTACAGGCATACCGAGCTATTCTCAGTACGAACGAGCCCTTGAAGAACTAGACTCCATTGGCGTGAAGAGAATCAACGTCATGGTCGATTCGGATTATCAGGTCAAAGAGGAAGTTCGGAAAGCGCGTGATCGTTATATTGAGATGGGTGCGGCTGCCGGTTTTGAAATGGCACCGATTACCTGGACACAAAAGCAAAAGGGTGTGGATGACCTTTACAAGCACCTTTTCCGAGACAAATGATTTGAGAGCTGCAGCGGGTTGCTGCAGCTCTCTCCATTAATTTGCAAAGTAGTCATATATGGAGGATGACACATGAGCGTTGAAATATATATTTGTGATCTTAAACCTGAGGTTCAGGAGCAGGTTCTATCTGAGCTCAATTTGAGTTCTGATAAGGATGGAAACTATGACCTATTCCCGCTTTTCGTTGTTGAAAAGCCGGAGCCGTAAAACACTTGGAAATTTTAGGATAACCACCGTGAGTTGCAGCGATTTGCTACAACTCACACATAATTTTCTGAAAGGAACAATAGATATGGAAGTCTTTTTGATTATGCCGACCACGCCGGAAGGAAAGGCGAAACTTAGCAAGGAACTGGCCAAGTTCCACGCAGAGCAAGCGCTAAAGATGGTGCAGAAATTGCCCTGCTCTACGGAACAAAAGTTGGAGCTTATCGATGCAGTAGTTGAACATTTACGTTCCAAGCAATAGTGTCAACTTGTTTATCCGATTTGCTATAAACAAGTTTAAGCTGCCGCCCTGAGTGAAATCAGGGTGGCGGCTTTTGCATTATAGCTTGACGTATGACAAGTAATGAAGTACGATAATGGGGAGTGAGAATGTACATATGCAGCTTATGAAGGAAAAACAGGAGTTGACCCATTTGTCATGGCCTGTCCACCGTAATTCTATCGAAATTGGTGGGTCTTTTCTGAAGGCGTATGGGAAATGATTTGGAAAAGGTGGAGCGCATATGAAGATTTTTGCAATTCGAGATGAATCGACGCAGGAGCAGAAGGATCTGGCGTACCTCCTGTATTACAAGCAGGAAAAGCAGTTCTATATTGAGCTGCCTGAAAATGCGGATGCATGGGAAACGCCGCTGTTGCTGGACTCCTTTGTGAAGCGTGGGGAAACCACAGTCAATTCCTATTGGAGCAAGATCTGGGTTCAGCAGCGGATCGTTCCGATCGACCGCCAGAACATCGGTGAGATTCTGCGCGACAATCATCTGAAGGAATATGATGAGTACGAGCTTCTGATGCTGGCAATGGGGCGATGCGCACAGGATGATTACTACCTTGTTCCCATTAACGAGAAGGAGCTTCCGGAAGAAATTACGCGGCGGTTCTCAAAGAGAATTGAAGATGTGCTGCCGCTGGAGAACCATTGCCTGCTGGTATTTTTCCGGGATGGCGTAGTGAAGAAGTGCGATTTGCAGAAGCATTTTGAAAAGACAAGAGCATTTCAGATTCTTCTCAAGAAGCCGGACTATTTTCAGCATGTGCAGATGCAGACGGGCGGATATGGCGTTGCATGGGATGTGAACATGACCGTCTCGGATGCGATGCTCTACCGGATAGGCAAAAGCGTTCCGCTGACTATTGAGGATTTCCGGAACTTTGCCACGCACAGAGTTATCAATGCAGCGGAGGCGGCGGAGATATTGGGCTGCTCCCGGCAGAATATCATTGACCTGACGAAACGCGGGAAGCTGCATCCAATCAAAACATCGGAGAAGAGCACGCTGTATCTCAAAAGCGAAGTCCTGAAACGAAACTGGCAGTGAGAATACGTTATACCCCTTTATACCCTTTTGAAAGGGGTATAAAGGGGTATAACGTTCTTTGGAGAACTTTTCAAAAAATCTCATTTGCACCTTTTCAAATGGGTTCCAATCCGTTACAATATATCTAACAACCTAACAATGTAATGCGAGGTGTTGCTATGAAAACAACAGACCAGCCGCAGGTGAAGCAATACGTCATCTATTCCCGCAAATCCAAATTTACCGGGAAAGGCGAAAGTATTGAGAACCAGATTGAGCTGTGCCGCCAATATATTGCAATGCACTTTGGCGAAGACGAGGCGGAGCATGCGCTTGTATATGAGGACGAGGGGTTTTCCGGCGGCAATCTGGAGCGTCCGCAGTTCAAGCAGATGATGAAGGATTCCCAGAAGATTGAGTTCGCTGCTATTGTCGTCTATCGCCTTGACCGTATCAGCCGCAATATTGGTGACTTTGCAAAGCTCATCGAGGATCTGGGTGACCGGCACATTGACTTCATTTCCATCCGGGAACAGTTCGACACGTCCTCTCCAATGGGGCGTGCAATGATGTATATCGCGTCAGTGTTCTCCCAGCTGGAGCGAGAAACCATAGCCGAGCGTATCCGCGACAACATGCATGAGCTGTCCAAGACCGGACGCTGGCTGGGCGGGACGACACCAACTGGCTACGCTTCGGAAAGCTTGTCCAGCGTAACAGTAGATGGCAAGGTTAAAAAAGCTTGTAAGCTCAAACCTATTCCGGAGGAGATTCAGCTGGTAAAGACAATTTTTTCTGTGTTCACGGAAAGTGGCTCCCTCAGTAAAACTGACCAGTACTTATTAGAGCACCGCTGTGTCACAAAGCGCGGCAAGCAGTTCACACGCTTTGCCATCCGGGGTATTCTGACAAATCCGGTTTATATGATTGCTGACGATACGGCGTATCAGTATCTCAAGGAGAACAACGTAGACCTTTTTGCTGAGCCATCGGAGTTTGACGGTGAGCACGGTATTATGGCCTACAACCGCACGCTCCAACGCCCTGGCAAGGCTACTCAGATTCGCCCGATGGAAGATTGGATTGTGGCAGTGGGGAAACATCCCGGCATTATCTCCGGTGCAAACTGGGTACGAGTACAGTCTATGCTGGACGTGAACAAATCCAAGAGCTATCGCAAACCGCGCAGCAATGTGGCGCTTTTGTCCGGCCTTCTGCGTTGTGGCGAGTGCGGTGACTATATGCGCCCGAAACTGACTGGTCGCACTAATGCTAATGGGGAGTTGATTTACACCTATATGTGCTCCACCAAAGAGCGCAGTCATGGTACTGTCTGTAGTATGAAAAACTGCAACGGCAACACTCTAGATGCTAAGATTGTTGAGGAAATACGTAAGGTTGCCACCGACAAAAAAGACTTTGGCCAGTTACTGTCAAAAACCAAGAAAGTAATCAATGACAACAAAGCAAGTTATGAAGCTGAGTTGACTTTATTAGTGAAGAACCATGCTGAAACAGAAGCCCGCATCAAACGACTGGTGGAATCTCTGTCCGTTGCCAGCGAGACCTCGGCCAAATACGTCATGGAGCAGATCGATGAGCTGCACCGGCAGAGCGAACAGGAGCAGACAAGAATTGCTGAATTGGAAAAGCTTGCTAGGCAGAGTAATGCTCTGAGCCAAAATCTATTTTTCTATAGAGATATGATTGAGTCATTCGCCGACACGGTGGATTCGACTACTATTGAAGAACGGCGTCGCCTGCTGCGTACTATCGTCAAAAAAGTGGTTTGGGACGGCAAAAACGTCTATGTATACCTCTTTGCGGAGGATGGAGAGCTGAATTTGCCGCCCATAGGGCAGCTTATGTGTCCGTCAGGAGAGGATAGCGAATGAAATCCTTATGTATTTCCGCGCGCAGAAAAAGCTGCAAGGGGAAATATCCCTGTCCGAATCCATTGAATCTGACCGTGAGGGCAACGCTTTGCAGCTCATTGACGTCATCGGTGTGGACGATACCATGCTGGAGGACCTCTATGACCGCGACAGCGCTCTGCGGCTGCGGCGGCTGGTGCGGGAATGTCTGACCCAGCGGGAGGCGGAAATCATTCGCCTGCGCTACGGACTTGGCGGCACTGTTCCTCTGACCCAGCGAGAAATTGCCTCCACCTTCGGCATTTCCCGCAGCTATGTCTCCCGAATCGAAAAGCGAGCGCTGGAAAAGCTGCGGGCGGAGTTGGAAAAGCCGGTAAGCGGCCCCCATTCCGCAGCAGCGCAAAAATAATCAAGCGCACGGCTGCTGCCCGCAGTATAATAGCGGCAGAACAGTGAACGGAGGAACACCAGATGTACGAATGGCAGCAGTTGATTCAGCGCACAGTGGACCAAATTGATGCAAGTCTGCGCGCCCATGATGACGAGGCCGTTGCACTACGGTGCTTATCGGAGACACTTGGCTACTCGGAATACTACATGACCCGCAAGTTTCGTGAAATTTCCGGGATGCGGCTGCGGGATTATCTGCGCCGCCGCAGGCTGGCCTTCGCCTTGAAAGAGGTGCGGGACAGCAGCCGTCCCCTTCTGGACATTGCGCTGGACTACGGCTTTTCCTCACACGAAGCCTTTACCCGCGCCTTTGAGCAGATTTACGGCATGACACCCAGCGATTACCGCCGCCACCCCCGTCCCGTCATTCTGCGGACGAAGATCAATCCCTTTGACCGCTACCTGTTCGGTCTCGGTGAAATCGGCATGGTCAAATCCTCTGAAAATGTAAAGACCTATTTTGTCACCATCCCGGCCCACAAATTTCTGCACATTGAGAATCGAGAGAGCAACGGCTACTGGGACTTCTGGCAGAAGCAATCCCAAATCCCCGGTCAGGATCATGAAACCGTCTGCGGTCTGCTGGACAGCATTCCCAATAAGCTGGACGATGCCGGGGGCAACGAAAGCAACTGCACCGCCGGTCAGATCATGGCGTATTTCAATGACCCCACCGGCCGCCTGTGCGACTGGGGCTTTTTGCGAACGGAGTGCTATGGTGTCCGTCTCCCGGCGGATTACGCCGGTCCGGCGCCGACACCGCTGCTTCTCACGGACATCCCGCAGGGAGAGTATGTGGTTTTTGAGCACGGCCCCTTTGACTATGAACAGGAATGCCGCACTGTGGAGGAGAAAATAGAAGCGGCCATGCGCTCCTTTGATTATGCCGCCAATGGCTGTGCGCTGGATACAACGCCGGGGCGCATCATGTACCTCTACTTCGACCCGGGGCAGTATTTCAAATATATCCGCCCAATTCGAGCGTTGTAAGCGCCTGAGCGCAAAAAACGGCTGTGTCAGATAACTGACACAGCCGTTTTCTTATTTGATACGCGGGATATTTCCAGATCAGTCCTCAGCCAGCTTCTTGTACTTGAGATAACGGGCCTTGACGTCCTCGACCTCCTTGGCGTACAGAGCATCCGCCTTGTCGGGGAAGTTGTTCTTCAGAGAAGCGAAGCGGTTCTCGCCCATCAGGAAGTCCATGACCTTGCTGGTATCGGGCTCCTTGGAGTCCAACTGGAACGGGTTCTTGCCTTCGGCGATCCGGCGGGGATCATAGCGGTACAAATGCCAATAGCCGCACTCAACAGCCTTCTTCATCTCGTCCTGAGAGGTCCCCATACCGGCCTTGATGTGCTGCTCCAGGCAGGGGCAGTAGCAGATGACGATAGAGGGACCGTCATAGGACTCCGCCTCGCGCAGCGCCTTCAGGGTCTGTGCCTGATCGGCGCCCATGGCCACCTGTGCAACATACACATAGCCGTACTGCATCATCATAGCGCCAAGGTCCTTCTTAGCAACCTTTTTGCCGCTGGCAGCAAACTTGGCGGTAGCAGAGGTGGGCGTGGACTTGGAGGACTGTCCGCCGGTGTTGGAGTACACCTCTGTGTCCAGAACCAGCAGGTTCACGTTCTGGTTTTGCGCCATGACATGATCGATGCCGCCGTAGCCGATATCATAAGCCCAGCCATCGCCGCCGATGGCCCAAACGGACTTCTTGGCGAGGAATTCGCGGTTTGCAAGGACATACTTCACATCCTTGGTCTGCTCCGCCTTTTCCAAGGCAGACAGCAGCGCGTCCGTGACCGCGCGGGACTTGCTGCTGTCCTTCCAGCCGTTTTCGTAGGCCTCCACGGCCTCCACGGCAATACCGGCGGCCTTGATGGCGTCCAGACGAATCAGCAGCTCCTTGCGGATGGCATCCTGTGCGTGGAAGAAGCCATAGGCAAACTCGGCGTTGTCCTCAAACAGAGAGTGCTCCCACGCGGGGCCGTGGCCCTGACAATCCTTGCAATAGGGCAGGATGGGCGCGCCGCCGGAAATAGCGGAGGAGCAGCCTGCGGCGTTGCCGACATACAGCCGGTCGCCGAACAACTGGCTCACCAACTTGATATAGGTGGTCTCAGCGCAGCCGGCGCAGGCAGCGGAGAACTGGAAGTAAGGCTTTGCGAACTGGGCGTTCTTTACGCTCTTATCGTTGATGACGTCCTTCTTGAGATACGCCTCGTTCATGGCCACATCATCGAACAGCTCCTGCTCGGACTTCATGCTCTCAAAGCTGGTCATGGTCAGAGCACCCTCGGCGGGACAGGCGGTCAGGCACACGCCGCAGCCAAGACAGTCATAGGGAGAGACCTGCATCCGGAAGGAATACGCGGGAGCGTCCTTGCCAAGACCCTTTGCGGGCACGGTCTCAAACCCGGCAGGCACGCCCTTCTTCTCCTCCTCCGTCAGCAGCACAGGACGGATAGCGGCATGGGGGCAGCACATAGAGCAGCGGTTGCACTGGATGCACTTGCTGCCATCCCACTTGGGGACCTTGGTGGCCACGCCGCGCTTGGAGAACACAGAGGTACCGTTTTCCCACGTACCATCCAGCACGCCGTACTTCTGGAACACAGACACAGGGAGCTGATCGCCCTTCTGGCGGTCCATGGGCATCACGATGTCCCGGACGAAGGGCGTCACGCCCTTGGGCTCGGACACAGGGGTATCCTGTGCATCCGCCCACGCGGCGGGAATTTCCACCTTCACGGCGGCGCTGACACCCAGATCCACGGCCTGATCGTTCAGGTCCACGATCTTTTGTCCGGCCTTCTTGAAGTAGGAGTTGTAGTTGTTCTTCTTCATATCCTCAATGGCGAGGTCCATGGGGATGACCTTCGTCAGTGCAAAGAATGCGCCCTGCAGGATATTGTTGGTGCGCTTGCCGAGGCCGATCTGCTGCGCCAGCTTGGCAGCGTCAATGATGTAGAAGTTGGCGTGCTTGCGGGCAAGGTCACGCTTCATCTTACCGGGGAGCTGAGCGTCCAGCTCGTCCACGGACCACGCGCAGTTCAGCAGGAACGTGCCGCCATCCTTCAAATCCTCGGTAGTATCGTACTTCTTGACATAGGTGGGCGCGTGAACGGCCACGAAATCGGCAGAGGAGACCAGATAGGTGCTGCGGATGGGCTCATCGCCGAAGCGCAGATGGCTCTGGGTCAAGCCGCCGGACTTCATCGTGTCATAGGAGAAATATGCCTGTGCGTACTTGTTGCCCACAAAGCCGATAGTGGAGATGGCATTCTTGTTGGCGCCCACAGTACCGTCGCCGCCCAAGCCCCACAGCTTGCAACTGATCTCACCGGGATGGGGCAGCTCAATCTCCGTATAATCCAGAGAGGTGTGGGTCACATCATCGTTGATGCCGATAGTGAAGTTGTTCTTGGGCTGGGCTTGCTTGAGGTTATCGTACACAGCCACGATCTGACCGGGTGTGGTATCCTTGGAGCTGAGGCCGTACCGGCCGCCCACCACGCGGATGTCGCCGCGGCCGGCCTGATTCAGCGCGGTCACCACGTCCAAGTACACAGGCTCGCCCACACTGCCGGTCTCCTTGGAGCGGTCCAGCACGGCGATGCGCTTGCAGGTGGCGGGGATAGCGGCGGCAAAGTGCTTCACCGAGAAGGGACGGAACAGGTGGATCTGTACCATGCCGACCTTGCGGCCCTGTGCGTTCAGATAGTCCACAGTCTCCTTCACGGTCTCACTGGCGGAGCACATCACTACGATGACTTCCTCCGCGTCGGGCGCGCCATAGTAATTGAACAGCTTGTAGTCACGGCCGGTGAGCTTGTTGATCTCATCCATATAGTGCTGAACGGTATCGGGCAGGGCGTTGGCCTTGACGTTAGCGCCCTCCTTGCACTGGAAGTAGACATCCGGGTTGACGTTGTTGCCGCGGTTGGTAGGGTGCTCCGGGTTCAGGGACGCACGGCGGAACGCCTGCAGAGACTCCTGATCCACAAGGCCACGCAGGTCCTCATAATCCAGTGCCTCGATGCGCTGCATCTCGTGAGAGGTACGGAAACCGTCAAAGCAGTGCATGAAGGCGTACCGGCCGCTGATGGCAGACAGATGGGCCACGGCAGCCAGGTCCATCGCCTCCTGCGGGCAGGAGGACATCAGCATGGCATAGCCGGTGGTGCGGCAGGTCATAAAGTCGGTATGATCGCCGAAGATGGAGTGGTGGTTGGAGGTCACCACACGGGACGCAATGTGCATGACGCTTGGCAGGAACTGGCCGCCCATGGCATACATGGCGGGAATCATCAGCATCAGGCCCTGAGAGGACGTAAACGTGGTGGTCAGGGCGCCGGCCTGCAAAGAACCGTGGCAGGTGCCGGCAGCGCCGGCCTCAGACTGCATCTGAATCACATCCACCGTGGAGCCGAATAGGTTCTTCTTGCCCTTGGCAGACCACTCGTCCACCTTTTCCGCCATGGGGGAGGACGGGGTGATGGGGTAGATCGCCGCTACCTCTGTAAAGGCATAGGCGCTGTACGCCGCCGCCGTGTTGCCATCCATGACAACATAGTTTTTCTTTCCCATTTTGTTCTTTCCTTCCGTTTTCTGTATTGCGTATTTGAAAATGCCGTAATTACCTTTTAATCCACGCCGCCGGCCTTGCGGACAGCATCGCACACGCGGGCGGTCCGCAGAGACTCCTCCTCAGAGATGGTCAGGGGCGTGCCGTTAAGAACCGCATCGGCAAACTGATGAATTTCCATCTGGTAGTTATCGTCCACCCAGATGTTATAGTCCGTGGTGACCTCGTCCACATATTCGGCGCCCTGCGGCCGGGCATTTTTCGCCACGCGGATGTGGCAGACGCCCCGGCTGTTGAACTTATGGTCCACATCAATGCGACCGGTATCGCCGAGAATGGAGAAGCAGCCCCGGGGATAGGCGTCCAGTCCGGCATACAGCATGGCGCTGACTCCCTCCTCATACCGCATCAGCACGGCATCGGAGGTGTCCACACCGGTCTCCTTGTCAAAGCCGCAGTAAACGTGCATATCAGTGGGGTCCTTCCCCAAAAGATAGGACGCGAGGCTGATATTGTAGCAGGTCACATCATAAACCGCGCCGCCGCCGTTGCCCTTCTGGTAGCGGATGCCGGAGCGGTTGGTGTCATAGGTGGAATGTTTGGATTCAATATACCGGATGCGGCCGATGGCGCCGCTGTCCACGATCTCCTTCACCTTCTGGGCAAGCTGAGCGTGGCGGTAGGCATACGCCTCCTCCAGCAGCACGCCGTGAGCCTTGGCCGCGGCAAACATCTCGCGCACATCGGCCTCCGTCAGCGACATGGGCTTTTCGCAAAGGATGTGCTTACCGGCCGCGGCAGCCTTCAGCACCCATTCCTTGTGCACACCGTTGGGCAGCGGCAGATAAACCGCGTCCACATTTTCATCGTCCAACAAAGCCTGATAGTCCGTATAGGTCTTCTGCGGCTTGAAGGGCGCGGCATATGCCTTCAGCTTTTCCTCATTCCGTCCGGCGATGGCGTACAGCTCGGAATTGTCACACGCCAGCATACCGGGAATCGTGCGGGCCTTGCCGATGCCGGAGCACCCCAGTACACCCCAACGAACAACTTTCTTTTCCATGTTCAAACGTCCTTTCTGATACCGTGAACGCAGCTTTCAAAGCAACATTTCTATTTTAAACGTAATTACAAATTCTGGCAATAGCAGTTTCTACAAAACCGAGGGCCTCTGCCTTGGTCTGCTTACCGCAGGCTGTCTCAATCACCATCTTGAGAAGGTCCTCACCCAGCTCCTCCACGGTCTTTTCACCGTAGATCAGCGGCGCGGCACTGAAGTCGATATTGTCCTCCATAGCGGCGAAGGTCAGCTTGTTGCCGGTGATCTTCACCACGGGAACAATGGGATGGCCCACCGGTGAACCCCGGCCGCTGGAAAATACCACCACCTGCGCACCGCCGGCCACCATAGCCGCTACAGAGGCGGGGTCATTGCCCGGGGTATCCATGATGACCAGGCCCTGCTTGGACTTTACCTGCTTTGCATAGTCATACACGGCGTTGATGGTACTGTGGCCGCCCTTGTGGATGCAGCCGAGAGACTTTTCCTCCAGCGTGGTAATACCGCCGGCTTTGTTGCCGGGAGAGGGATTGCCCGCCCGGACATCCTCGCCCACCGCGTGGAAGTGGTTTTCAAAGCGGGTGGTGATCTCGTAAATACGGTCATGGACCTCCTTATTGGCGGCGCGGCGGGCCAGAATATGCTCAGCACCGATGAACTCGGAGGTCTCGGAGAGAATGCTGGTACCGCCGGCCTTTACTACAAGATCGCTCATGGCACCGATGGCGGGGTTGGCCGCAAGGCCGCTGGTGGGGTCGCTGCCGCCGCACTCCGTACCTACGATCAGCTCGGAGAGGGGAAACTCCTCCTTTTGCAGCAGAGCGGCCTCCGCCACCATCTGCTTTGCGTAGCGAACGGCGATCTCCACAGCCTTCAGCGTACCGCCGGCCTCCTGAATAATGACCTGCTCCATCGGCTTGTTGGTGCGCTCCCGGATGGCGGCAGTCACCAAGTCCATCTGGCAGTTCTCACAGCCCAGAGATACCACCACCGTGCCGTAAATATTGGGGTTGGCCGCATAACCGGCCATCACGTCCATGGTGAACTGCTGGTCAGGCCCCACCTGAGAGCAGCCCTGCTGGTTATTGAAGCTGACAGCGCCCTCTACCTGCTGGGCGATGATGCGGGCCGTATCCGAGGCGCATACGCTGGCAGGCAAAATCAGCACCCGGTTCCGCACACCCACGCGCCCGTCCGGGCGGCGATATCCGTAAAATGTCATCTCTTGGTCCTCCCTCATTCCATGTCCCGGCGGTTTTCCTTCATGCTCACAACATTGTGCACATGAACATGAGCGCCCTTCGGAATCAGCTCCGTGGCAACGCCGATATGCTCACCGTACTTCACCACAGGCTCGCCCTTCTGAATGTCGCGGGTGGCGATCTTGTGGTAAATGGTGATGTCCTCTGCCGCCTTCAGGGATACCGGCTTACCGTCCCGCAGATACGTCACCGTATCCCCTGCGGCGATAGGCTCGATGGCCACCGCCACATTGTCCTTGGAATCAATAATCATTGCGTTCATTTTATTTCCTCCTGCCTCTGCGTTTACCGCTTTTCGGTCTCCGGCCGCAGCCGGGTCAGCAGCGCGGTCAGCTCCGGGGAAGCATCGGCCACTGTCTGGGGCAGCACCACTGCCGGAAAATTATTCCACGCAATGACGCTGTAAGGGCCGATTTTTTCGCAAAGGTTGATTTTATGTATTGGAATCTCCACACTTGCGTGCTCGGAGCTGAAAATCAGCGTTTCCTCCGCAGGCACAAGGTTAAATTCATGACTGTCTTTCCAGTTCCCTACCTCCCGCCGAATCCGCAGGCGGCAGACAAAGGGAATCATGGAGATATTTTCTAAGTTCGCCAGAAGCAGAATAAGCACAGAGACACCGATATTCACCGGCGTGCGGTTGCTCATCAGATTGATCATGGCCGCCACGCTGACAGCCAGACGGATAAAGGTCGCTTTCCGTAAAAAGCGATAACGGTAATAGAGCGTACGGTAGGCCAGATATTGACCCTCCTCAAAGTCACGTTCCTCCATGCGCCACGCAAACCCGCCCGTGCGCTTTTGCGCTTTGCCAAGGGTCGTGGGGGCCTCCGCACGGGCTACCTTTTCCCGCAGGGACGCGGCAAAGGCCGCCATATCCCCCTCGCTCTTGAAGGCGGATTTGGGTACGATGTCGAAAATCGTGCCGCCGCAGTAGAGATACAGCGCGTCTCCCCGCTGCTCCACCGGCCCCACCGCGTTCAGCGGACAGCTTAGCCGCGCCTCGCCGTAGCTCAGCCGCAGCTCCCGCTCTGCCACAGTCAGGCGGTGCTTTTTCCAGTAGTCCTCCGGGAGTTGTCCGGAATATTCCAAACGGGTCAAGGTGCCCTTGGCCCGTTGACGGGCCGTACACCGCCGCAGGACGGTGATACCCGCCACCAACAGGGACCAGACAAGGACAAATATCCTCTGGCTCCCCTCCAGCTTGAAGATGCAAAGCAAAATCACGGCTGTCATCTGACCCACGGTCAGCAGCAGCGCTGTCAGCATTTTCAGGGGGCGGCGGTCATTTTTCCGAATCATGCTCTCCAGCAGATTCACATAGGCGTCTCTTGGGACTTGGTAGGTAAGCTCCATGGTCATCTCCGTTAAAAAAGCAGGCAGCGGAGTCATGACTGCAAAGACCTTGTGCTTTGCGGCGCCATTGCCTCAGCTGCCTGCCTATGTTTGCCAGCAGCTCTTGAGAGCTTTACTGTGCTTTTTTAGTTGCTTTTGTAGCTTTGCGAATCATGGGGACCACCACGAACAGCACCGCGATGATGACAAAGAACACAGCCACGGGACGGGCCATGATATCACCCCAGTTGCCGTTGGCGGAAATCAGGGCCATACGCATATACTTCTCGATCAGGGGCCCCAGAATAAAGCCCAGAATCACAGGCGCCATATCAATGCCAAGGCAGATCAGCAGATAGCCGACGAAGCCGAAGATGATCATCACCCACACATCGAACATACGGTTATTCAGGGTGTAAACGCCCAGAACGCAGCAGGCCACGATGGCAGGGAACAGATAGGACAGCTTCACGTTGACCATCCGGACAAAGGCCTTCATCAGACCCAGCTCCATAACGTACATGACAACGTTTGCCATGAAGTAGGCCGCCATAATGCCGCCCACCAGCTCAGGATGCTGGCTGTAGAGCAGAGGGCCGGGCTGGAGGCCGTGAATCATCAGGCCGCCGATGAGGGCAGAGGTGGTCAGGTCACCAGGAATGCCGAGGCACACCAGCGGAATCAGCGCACCGCCGTTGGTGGCGTTGTTGGAAGTCTCAGAGGCGCAGATGCCCTCGGGGCAGCCGTGGCCAAACTCCTCCGGGGTCTTGGATACCGTGCGGGAGAGGTTGTAGGAGATCAGTGTCGAAGCATTCTGGCCGATACCGGGCAGAATGCCGATGCCGGTGCCGACCACGCAGCCGATGCCGATGGCCTTCCAGCAGCTCTTCATCTCGGAGAGCGGCGGAATTAGGGTGCTCTTCTTGAACTCGATCTTGGGCCGGGGCTTGTCCAGCTCAAGAGACTGGTTGAAAACCTCGGTGATGGCGAACAGGCCCATCATCAGAGCGGTGGAAGAAATACCGCCCTGAAGCTGCCAGAAGCCGAAGGTCAGACGGGAAACACCGCTGATGGAGTCAATGCCCACCGTGCCGATCAGCAGGCCGAACACAGCGCCGATCAAGCCCTTGATAAGAGAGTCGGAGCACATGGCAACCACCACGGACAGGCCCATCAGAGCGATGGCAAAATACTCCCAGCTGCCGAAGCTCAGGGACACCTTAGCCAACTGAGGGGCAATGCCCATCAGAGCGAGTGCAGAGAAGGAGCCGCCGATGAGGGAGCAGAACACGCCGATGGCCAGAGCCTCGGCAGGCTTGCCCTTCTTCGTCATGGGATAGCCGTCAAAGCAGGTATAGATAGAGGACGGCGTACCGGGGATATTGATGAGGGTCGCGGTGATGAGGCCGCCGCTGATGCCGCCTACATAGACGGCGATCAGCAGCGTAAGGCCCTGCACAGCGGCCAGCGTATACGTAAAGGGAATAAAGAGGGTAACGCCGAGGGTCGCGGTCAGTCCGGGGATGCTGCCGAAAATAATGCCGACAAACACGCCCAGAGCCAACATCAGAAGACACATCGGGTCACTGAAGATGTACTGGAAACCAAGAATGATCGTTGACAACCGTCATCCCTACCTTTCTGCTGGTTTGAAGCGATAAGCCAAGGGCGAATTAACCGCCGATATTGGCCATCTCCTCAAAAACAGGGGTCAGGCTCTCAGCCCAGGAAACAGCGCGCTCCTTGGCAGCAGGGCCATCCACATAGGCCACGGTGAAGCCCAGATTGGCCATAGCCTCCTGGAACTCGGGCATCTCGCAGACCTCAGCCATCTTCTCGGAGATGTAGCTCAGGACAGCAGCGTCGGTGCCGGCAGGAGCAAAGAAGCCGCGGGGCTTGCCATAGGTCACATTGAAGCCGTTCTCAACAGTGGTGGGCAGATCGGGATATGCATCGATACGGGAGTCATTGCAGATCATCAGGGGCACGTTGGTGCCGGCAGCGATGTAGGAGGAGGTGTCGGCCAGAGAGTTGACCTCCAGCTGGATGTGGCCGCCCTGCAGGGCAGTCTCGCTGGCGGCGCCGCCATCATAAGGCACGATGGTGACCTTGTCATAGATGCCCATGGCCTTCAACAGCTCCATGGTAGTGCCGTAGTTGACGTTGTTGGAACCGGTGCAGCCCACGGTCACGGTGCCGGGGTTGGCATTGACGTAGTCAATGACCTCCTGAGCGGTGGTCCAGCCGGTGTCGGGGCTGGTGCACAGCAGGTTGTAGTCGGTCACAACGTCGCAGATGTACTCCAGATTCTCATACAGGGGCTCGGTAGCCTGACCGCTCATGGAGTAGGAGATCAGGTCCATCTCGTTGTGGGTCATGATGGTGTAACCGTCATTCTTGCTGTTGTAGCCCTGCAGAGCGCCGATGTAGCCGGAAGCACCATCCACGTTGATGGCAACGGTGGTAGCGCCCAAATCCAGATACTGCATCATGCCGCGGACGAGGTTATCGGAGCCGCCGCCGGGAGCGTAGGGGATGATGATCTGGATATCCTTCTTGGGATAGTCCAACTGCGTGGTCTCAGCCGCATTGCTGTCGGTATTGGTGTTGCTGGCGTCGGAGCTGTTGGAATTGGAGCTGCCGCAGCCGGTCAGGGTGCCCATCAGCATCAAAGCTGCAAGAGCAAGGGACATAGCCTTTTTCATGTACATTTTCTCCTTTTTATAATATTGAGTTTACGATCTATTGTTCCAAATCCCAATCAGGGAAGGACACACTTCAGAACCTGCGTGAACAGCAGCCACAGGCAGACGGTCAGTGCCACGGAGTAGATCACGATGCTGAGGACCTGCTTTTTCGGCAGCTTGCCCTTGAGCTCCTCGTTGCCCTGATTTTCCTTCAAAGCGAACGTGCCGCACAGGACGATGTTCAGAACCAGCGTGCAGGGGAAAAACGTCAGAACCGGCAGCAGCAGGGCGTACAGTACCAGTGCCACGGCGGTAATAACAATCTCCTTAGAAATGGGAATGTGCAGCCCGGTATGCTCACCAACACCCTTGAAGTTGATGGCATAGATCAGCTGAAGGACGGAAAGGCCCAGCAGGATACCGGCCAGCAGGGTGATGTAGGAGCTTGCCTGCGCCCAGAAGCCACCCAGTCCGTTCTCCACACCCGTGATGATCTTGTCGCTGCTGAGCAGGAAGATGGACACACCGGCCATCAAAATTGCCAGAAGCAGATCATTGGTGCTGCGGATTACTTTTTTCATAAATTCTTTTTTCTCCTTTCAACTGCATTCGTCATGCGTAGGTCTCAAAAGCAATTTTATTCAATTCGCACCGCGCCCGCGGGCGGATCTTACCGGAAAGTCTCAGCAATTATAGGGGCACCTTATCAAAATACCGGTATCATACAGCTCCGTTTCCACCGGCTTATCCTGAAAGACCGCGTCCGTCAATAGCTGAACAGAGCGATAACCCTGTGCATATGGCCCCTGATCGATTAAAAACTGAACGGTCCCCTTTTCCAAAAACCTCGTGTTGGACTCCGTCAGGTCATAGCCCACAACCTTGACCTTCCCAGTCAGGTCCGTGTCCTCTACCGCCTGCGCGGCGCCGCTGAGTCCCGCACCGCTGACGAATACTCCCGTCAGGTCTGGAAGCTCCCGGAGCTTGTCCCGTGTCAGCCGGTAGGCCAGCTCATGGCTGCCCTTGCCGTACATCACATCGGAGACCTCCATGCAATCGCGGAGCCGGTCCGCAAACCCCCGGATACGGTCCTCGCTGGAGTAATGCAGCCAATCCACGCCGACGATGAGGATTCTGCCTCCGGCCGGTGCGATTTGCCGCATGAGATAAGCGGCGCAGGCGCCGCTGCGGTAGGAGTCCTGCCCCACAAAGCAGCTTCGCAGGTTCTTTGGAACATCCTGATTGTAGGCTACAATGGGGATATGATTTTCCGGCAGGGACCGCAGAATATCATAAGCTGCCTCGGAGCCGTTTCCCCGGAGGGCAAGGCCCTGTATGTCGCTGCTCAGCAGCCGCTCCAGCGCCGCAAGGTAGCCTCGGTCATCATCCGGCGGCGCGATCTCCGTCACGATCTCAATTCCGTGCTGCCGTGCGTAGACAATGCCGTCCTCAATGCCCGATGCGATCTGCTGCTGGAAGTCCGGCTCACGGAACGCCACCAGAATGCCGATCTTGTTTTTCCTGCGGGAGAGGTAAAAGGCCCGTCCCAGCGCATTCGGCTGGAAGTCCATCTCCTCCATCACCGCCCGGACCCGCTCTGCGGTTTCCGGCTTCACCTGTCCGCGGTCATGCAGGACACGGTCCACCGTTCCCCGGGATACGCCGGCCTTTTTCGCTATGATCTCGATCGTTGTCACACGGCATCCTCCCGGTCTTTCTATTTACGCAGCATTCTGCAAGAGGTGCCGTCAAACTGCGGATTTTCATTTTCGTGCACGAGCACGAAATAATGGAAAAGAAAAAAGCGAACATAACGCTTCGTCGGTAGGATACGCAAACAAGCGGGGTGCTCAGCTTTTTTACAGGTTGATTATAGTTATTTTTTTAGCAAATTGCAATTATAAATTCTGACAGAAAAGCACTGCGGCATTTGTCGATTTTCCCCAAAGAACAGACTATTTTCAGTGATATAGTCACATATCGGAATTTATTCGCCGAAATATTCCCTTTTTTCGGCCCGATTGCCTTTTTAAGGAAGGTCGGCTAAACGTACCTGCTGGTCACTACGGTGCCTTTTCGCCCTTCTGACAAAAACCGGGAGGACAGGCGTACCGCCTGCCCTCCCGGCAAAGCTCATAAAACGATGTACTTACTTGCTGTAATCGTAGAAGCCCTTGCCGGACTTCTTGCCCAGCAGGCCTCCGCGAACCATCTTCTTCAGCAGCAGAGCGGCGCGGTACTTGGGATCGCCGGTCTCGGTATAGAGGGTGTCCATGATGGCAAGGCACACATCCAGACCGATGAAATCGCCCAGAGCCAAGGGGCCCATGGGATGGTTGGCGCCCAACTGCATAGCCTTATCGATGTCCTCCACAGAAGCAACACCGGTCTCCACCAGACCAATAGCCTCATTGATCATGGGGATGAGAATCTTGTTGACAACAAAACCGGGAGCCTCAGCAACCTCAACGGGGTCCTTGCCGATCTCCTGAGACAGCTTATAGACAAAGTCGAAGGTCTCCTGCGTGGTATTGGCGCCGCGGATGATCTCCACCAGCTTCATGCTGGGAACGGGATTGAAGAAATGCATACCGATGACGGGGTGGCTCAGGCCGTGGCCCATCTCGGTGATGGACAGAGAGGAGGTGTTGGAGGCGAAAACGGTCTCGGGCTTGCAGAGCGTATCCAGCTCGTTCAGCAGTTCCTTCTTAGTCGCCATATCCTCCTTCACGCACTCGATCACGAGGTCGGCGTCAGCGCAGGCGGACTTCTCCTCAATCAAAATGTTGGCCAGCAGAGCGTCCACAGCCTCCTGAGTCATCTTGCCCTTGGCAACGCGCTTGGCAAGAGAGGCGGCCAGCTTATCCTTATGCTTCTGGGCGGAAGCCACAGAGCTTGCATACATCAAAGCGGTATGGCCCTTCGCAGCGAAAACCTGAGCAATGCCGCTGCCCATGGTACCGGCGCCGAAAATCGCAACTTTCATTTTAGGTTCCTCCTGTAATTTCAAAATTAAATGGAACGGGTCACCGGGCCGAACGCCCCGGCGGATGTCACTTCATCTGACTGCTATTATATGGTCAAACCTGTGATTTCGCAAGGGTTCTTTTGCATATTTCACAATTTTCTGCACTTCACACAAAGGCATCGTTAATTTTTTTACAAATCCGTTAAATAATTAACGTTAATTCATTAACATTCTGCTCCCGTTTACAGCTTTCGGTTTTTATGCTATAATTCTTTCACTGAAAATTTGACTGCCGGAGGCCCTTTGATATGAGAATGCGAAAGAAAAAAAACCTGATTCCCCGCATGGAGCGCTGTGCCGCCCAGTTGATTCGGGACCCCTATGACCGCCGGGGCCATTGGCGGGAGCTGATGCCCCAAGCCCGGGAGCTGCGGCTGGAGCTGGGCTGCGGCAAGGGCCGCTTCACGCTGGGGACCGCGCAGGCAGAGCCGGATGTGCTGTTCATCGCTGTGGAGCTGGTGCCGGACGCCATGGTGGTGGCCATGGAGCGGTGCGTCAACGCCGGGCTGACCAACGTGTTTTTTGTGGACGCCAACGCCGATCAGCTTCCCCAGTTCTTCGCTCCCGGCGAGGTAGACCGCATCTATTTGAACTTCTCCGACCCGTGGCCCAGCAATCGCCACGCCAAGCGCCGCCTGACCCACGGCAACTTCCTGAAGTTGTACCGTCAGGTATTGAAAATGGGCGGGCAAATCCACTTCAAAACCGACAACCAGCCCTTATTTGAGTTTTCCGTGGAGGAATTGCCAAAATTCGGCTTCGAGCTTTCCGAGGTCACCCGAAATCTCCACGAAAACGGCCCGGTGGGAGTCATGACGGACTACGAGGCCAAATTCTACGAGCAGGGCCAGCCCATCAACCGCTGTGTCGGCACTATGGTAGACTGGGAGGAACCAGAAGTTCCGGAAGAAGCAGAACCCGCCGAGGAAGCATCTGCGGAATAAGAATGGAAGGACGCGCCGATGGGCGCGTCCTTTCAGCGTGTCGAAAAAGTCTTTTCTCCCCGCTGAACAAGTTTTCAGAACTTCATAAAAGTTCTGAAAACTAAGGATTTCAATGGCGCAGGACACCCTTCTTGGGTTTCCCACGCACACCCTTCCTTACCGTTGCAGAGGATTTACCACTTTATCGACAGTCTCGAAGGACGCGCCGATGGGCGCGTCCTTTTACTGTTTTCTGTAAAGACAGCCCTCTCCTCTATTTTTCAACACGCAAAAAACCTCTTCGGTTTCCCGAAGAGGTTTTTGTTTGAAGAACTGTGTAATTAAGCCTTCTTGGCGATCTCGATCAGCTGAGTGAATGCAGCGGGGTTGGAGATAGCCATCTCAGAGAGCATCTTACGGTTGATCTCGATACCGGCAACCTTCAGGCCGTGCATGAAGCTGGAGTAGTTCATGCCGTTCATCTTGCAGGCAGCGGAAATACGGGTGATCCACAGGCTGCGGAAGTCACGCTTCTTCAGCTTACGGCCGGTGTAAGCATAGGTCAGGGACTTCATAACAGCCTGATTGGCCATCTTGAAGTGCTTGGACTTGGAACCCCAATAACCCTTCGCCAGCTTCAGAACTTTATTTCTTCTTTTGCGCGTCATCATCGCGCCCTTAACTCTTGCCATCTGTTGTAGCCTCCTATTTCAAACGTCTCGTTACTTACTTGTAAGGAATCATCTTGCGGACTGCGTCCATATTGGTCGCATCGGCATAACCGCCGGCCCGCAGGCGACGAGTGCGCTTGGTGTCCTTCTTCGTGAGGATGTGGCTCTTGAAAGCCTTGGCGCGCTTGACCTTGCCGGTCTTGGTGAGATTGAAGCGCTTCTTGGCGCCACTGTGAGTTTTCAGCTTCGGCATTGTGGTTGCTCCTTCCGTGTATTGAATATTACGATTTACTTGCCAGTCTTGGGGGAGAGGAAAATGGACATCATGCGGCCCTCCAGCTTGGGGGTCTTATCCAGAACGGCCACCTCGGCGCACTGCTCAGCAAACTGGTTCAGCAGATCCCGGCCGATGTCCGTGTGTGCCATCTCACGGCCGCGGAAGCGGACAGAGACCTTCACGCGGTTTCCATCGGCAATGAACTTCTGGGCGTTCTTGAGCTTCGTGTTGAAGTCTCCCACATCAATGCCCGGGGACATCCGAATCTCCTTGATCTCCACCACGTGCTGATTTTTGCGGGCTTCCTTTTCCTTCTTGCTCTGCTCAAAGCGGAACTTGCCGTAATTCATGAGCTTGCAGACAGGGGGCACAGCCTGCGGAGAGATTTTCACAAGGTCCAATCCCTGCTCATCCGCGATCTTCAGAGCCTCCTGAGAGCTCATGATGCCCAACTGCTGGCCCTCGGCGCCGATGAGGCGGATCTCCTTGTCGAGAATGTCCTCATTCAGTTCATGCACTTGCTTAGCTATGGTCGAAGCACCTCCTTCTAAAATCACAAAACGCGGACACCGCTTCGGCATCCGCGTGACAGCAAACTGCCCCTTGGCAGTCTGATAACAACACTGTTGACCTCTTTGCACTTTTGCTGGAGGTGAGGCGGATGCATTCAGCCTTCTTTGTTTTGCGTAGATAGTATACCAGAGCCGCACGGCAGTGTCAATAGAAAATTTAAGATTTTTTGTGTCCGCTGCACATATTTTCCGTTCCGGCGGCAACACTATCCCTGTACGCAGACCGGGAAAGGAGGTACCTTCCATGCAGGAGAAAAACCGTGAGAGCAATCAGAAGAATGCTCAGAAGGAGCCCAGTGAGCAGAAGAACCAAAAAAACGACCGCAAGTGACCGCAGCGCCGGCCCGGAATACTCCGGGCCGGCGTTTCTATGTGGCTTCCCCGGTGTGCGTATACCGCGAAATCATCTCTATGATATCGTCCACCGGCTCCCGGCAGTCCTGCTCCAGCCACAGCTCTACAATGGCTAAAATTCCGTGCAGATAAAACTGTATCATGTAGGGCCGCTCCCGCTCCGGGATGCCAAGCCGCGCCATATACGGCGAAAACACCTCCTGAAACAGAAAGCGGAACTGCTCCTCGGAGCGCAGCACGGCGGACTGCCGCAGGGCGGTCCGAAACAGCCGCCGGTGCTCCTTTACATAGGTCAGGTACGGCTCCAGATAAGCGGGTGAAAGGAAATGCGCCTTCGCCGCATCCTCATGCTTCGGCGGAAAGCACTCGTAAAACTGCCGGTTCATATAGGCGATGCTTTCCTCCAGCAGCTCCGTTATATTTTGATAATGGAGATAAAAGGTGGAATGGTTGACCCCCGCCGCCGCACACAGCTCCCGAATCGTGATATAGGCAAACTCCTTCTTTTCCAGCAGAGCCAGCAGCGCCTCGTCCATACGGACCGCCGCATCTATTTAATCTTCATCCGAGGGCGCTGGTGCTTCATCCTGTTCCAGCAGCAGCTCCTCTGCTTTTTGCTGCGCTTGAATCAGACTCAGCATAATTTTAGCCGTTCCCTGCTGTAAGATTTCCAATCCTCGAATCGCCTGCTCCGATGCCCGCATCATTGTTAAATACGCTTCCTTATAATCCAAATCGTTTCTCATTTAGTTCACCCCCTTATCATTATAGGTCTATTTTACCCTATTTCCAATAGGTCAGCAGGGCATAATTTTCGCAGGGTGATAAAAAATGACACAAATGAAACAGCTCCGCAAAGAGAAGGGATATTCTCAGGTCAAAATGCAAATGCTGACCGGCATTGACCAGAGCGACTACTCCAAAATCGAAACCGGCAAACGAAACATGACCTTTGAACAGTGCCGCCGCATTGCGGACGCGCTGGAAACAAGCATGGATTATCTGGCCGGGCGAACCGCCGATCCCCGCCCCTATCCCCCTATCAAGCAGAAACCACTCAAATAAAAGCAGTTTCAGTAAACCTCCACAGCCTCTGCTGTTGCCTTTTGGCGGAAAATCAGGTATACTGTCCTCAATCTATTTTCAAAAAGGCGGTACGGCCATGAACCTTTGCGATGAAGCTACAATCCGTGCGCTGCTGGAGCGTCACGGCTTCCATTTTTCAAAATCCATGGGGCAGAATTTCCTGATCGACCCGCAGATCCCCTATGACATTGCCGCAGCCTCACAGGCGGATATTGCCTGCGGTGTGCTGGAGATCGGTCCCGGCATCGGTCCGCTGACCTCGGAACTGGCAAAGCGGGCCGGGAGGGTGGTCTCTGTGGAGCTGGACCGCTCTTTACTGCCGATTTTGGCGGAGACGCTGGCGGAATATCCCAATGTGGAGATCGTCCCCGGCGATGTGATGAAACTGGACCTGAACGTACTGATTGCCGAGAGGTTCCAAGGACTGCATCCCATTGTCTGCGCCAATCTCCCCTATAACATCACCACGCCGGTGCTGACAAAATTTATTGAGACCCCTGCCATTGAGAGCGTCACCGTCCTGATTCAAAAGGAGGTCGCCCAACGGCTGGCGGCGCCCCAAGGCAGCGCCGATGGCGGCGCCTTCTCCCTGTTTCTGCAATATTACATGGACGTCAGCTATCTTTTTGATGTTCCCCGGGAAAAATTTCTCCCCTCCCCCAAGGTGACCTCCGCCGTACTGCGGTGCGTCCGCCGGGAAAGCCCTGCCGTGACGGTGCGAGACGAGGCGTTTTTCTTCAAGGTCATCAAGGGTGCCTTCCTGCTGCGACGGAAAACGCTGTCCAACTCGCTGGCAGCAGCGCTGCCCGGAAGCGAAAAAAGCGCCATTGCCGAGGCTATCGCCGCCTGCGGCCTGCCCCCCGCCGTTCGGGGCGAGGCACTGACGCTGACGGACTTTGCCGCTCTGGCCGATGCCCTTTCCAATTTATAAAACGTAAAAAACCGCGTCCCGCTTTTTCAGCGAGACGCGGTTTTTATTTTCGATTTTCAGCTATTCTCCAACAGATAAACTGTGGCGGAGCGGCGTCCGAACTGGATACACTGCTGATAGCTCTCCAGATATAGGTCGATCTTCTGGCCCTTCATGCCGGTATCCTCCGCTTTTGTCAGGCCGTATTCCATACCCTTTGCCATAACGTACAGATCAGAGCCGAGAGGGAACACCCGCTTATCCACAGCAGCTACGCCCTTGTGCACAAATGTGCCGGTGGCCGTGGTGTGGTCCACACCGTCATAGCCCGCCGTATAGGCCGTGGCCGTGACCTGCACCGCCTTGCTGAACTTCATGGTGCCGCCGGAGGCAAAGGTCAGATAGCCGGAACCGTCGGCATTCGTGGTAACGTTGACCACCTTATCATCCGCGTCCACGGAGGTAACAGCGGTGCCCTGCTCCACGATTTCATCCACGCTGGTAGAGGTGATCTCCTCCACATACTGGCTGGTGACCAGCTGGCCGCTGACCCACGTTTGCTCGTAGATGGCGGTATGCTGTCCGTCCACGCCCTTTCGGGCCACCCGCTCCTGTCCCTTGGGAAGATCCGGCGTAGAGCGGTACACCGTTCCGTGCTCCGCCTGCTCCGTGACCCGCTCGTAAACCGTCAGGTGGTCGGAGATGGTCAGCGCCACACTTCCCTCCATTAACTCGATACCCACCATTTCCAGCGGACCGGGGATGATGTCCATACGGGACAAGAACTGCTCCACAGTCTCCGCCTGCGCGGTAGCGGTGATGGTCTCGCCGCCCCGGCGCACCGTTACCAGCGTTCCGGCGGTCAGCATGGCGTTCTCGCCGCTCTTGCCGGTTTCCAGATTCAAAAGCACGGAATTGATGCCCGGATGACTCTCATCCAGCGCCGCAGCCGAGGCATTGCTGTCACTGTACAGATACAGTGCCCGCGCCCAGCCGGTGCCGCCCGCCAATACCGCAGACAAGAGCAGCATCCATGTCAGGCAGCGGCCCAGCCATGCCGCCCTATGGGTGTGTAAATGTCTCAAATCAATAACCTCCCGAACCGGCGCTGAAGCGCCGTTTCTAAATTGTTACTTTTGTAATCTATCCAAAAACAAGTCATAGTATACCTCAACGCCCCACTTTTGTCAAGTTTTGCGGTTCCTGTCGATTTTCAACACCCACATTTCTGAAAAATCCGCAGATTTTATTTTCCATATTTTTCCAATTTCATTTTCAAAAATTACAGATTGTAACCGTTTTTACATGAAAAAGCCCCGGCGTCCTGTTGGACACCGGGGCTGTCTCCTATTTACGCCTTACGCCTGAACCTCCGGGGTGAAGCCCAAGTCCTCCAGCTCGCTGACTGCGGTCTTGACGCAGTTCTCACACCCGTCAATGGTCACATTCTTGTCCGCGAGGCTCACCTGAAACTTCAGCTCTGCGGCGGTCAGCGCATTGGTGATACGCTTGACGCAGTTTTCGCACATCATGTCGGGTACCTTAATCGTTGTCATCTTCATTTCCTCCTAAAAATATGGTTTTATTTCATCAGCTTCTGGATGGTGGCCACCAGATCATCCACCACCGTCAGATCGCCCTTTTCAATATCTGTCACCACGCAGGTGCGGATATGCCGTGCCAGCAGCTCACGGTTGAAGGCGTTGAGAGCCGATTGGATGGCGGAGACCTGCGTAAGAATGTCCGTGCAGTAGGCGGAATTTTCCACCATACCGCGCACGCCCCGCACCTGCCCTTCAATGCGGCTGAGCCGCTGCAAAAGGGCCTCCTCCTCTGTCCGTTCCCGAACCTTCCGCCTGCCGGAGCAGTAGCAAGCCTTTTTTTCCTCTGCCATGTCCATTCCTCCTTACAGCTTCGCCGTACCCAGCCGCAGGGCGTTACCCACCACACATACAGAGCTCAGCGACATGGCCGCGCCCGCAAACATGGGGGAGAGCAGCGGCCCGCCGAACAGATACAGCAGTCCCGCCGCAATGGGAATCCCGATGGTATTGTAGCAGAACGCCCAGAACAAATTCTGCTTGATGTCCCGCAGCGTCAGGGCGGACAGCCGCAGTGCCCGGGGCACATCCTCCAAATCGGAACGCATCAGCACAATATCGGCGGACTCAATGGCAATATCACTGCCGCTGCCGATGGCGCAGCCCACCGTGGCGGCGGTCAGCGCCGGGGCATCGTTGATACCGTCACCCACCATCATGACCTTGCGGCCCTGCTCCTCCAGCTTTTGCACATGAATAGCCTTTTCCTCCGGCAGCACCTCCGGGATGACCTCATCCACGCCCACCAGCGCACCGATATGCTCTGCGGCGGCGCGGCTGTCGCCGGTGAGCATCACTACCCGGATTCCCTGCTGCTTCATCCGGGCAATGGCGGCGGCGCTGGTCTCCTTCACGGGGTCCGCAACGGAGATCAGGCCCAGCAGCGCACCGTCCGCCGCGAAGTACATGGGCGTTTCGCCCTGTCCCGCCAGTGCCTCGGCCTTATCTGTCAGTGCAGAGATTTCAATTCCGTTCTCCTCCATGAGCCGGCGGTTGCCTGCCAGCACCGTCCGCCCGGACAGCACCGCCCGAATACCCCGGCCGGACAGATTTTCAAACGTTTCCGGCTTGTGGTCGGTATCCAGCCCCTTGTCGGCGGCAGCCTTGACGATAGCGGTTGCCAGCGGATGCTGAGACACAGACTCCACCGCCGCCGCGATGGTCAGCAGTCCCTCCTCCGTGCCGCCCACGGGGCAAAGCTCCGTTACGGCAGGCTCGCCCTTTGTCACCGTGCCGGTCTTATCCAGCACCACGGTATCAACGGAGTGCGTGACCTCCAATATCTCGCCGGAGCGAATCAGAATACCGTGCTTCGCGCCAAGGCCGGTTCCCACCATGATAGCGGTAGGAGTCGCCAGTCCCAGCGCACAGGGGCAGGCAATGACCAGCACGGAGGTGAATACCCGCAGAACAAAGGCGAAATCCTTACCGGCAATGGCCCAGCCGATAGCCGCCAACGCCGCAAGACAAATCACCGTGGGAACGAAAATGCCCGCGACCTTGTCAGCCGTTCGGGAAATGGGGGCCTTTTTGCCCTGCGCGTCCTCCACAAAGCGGATGATTCGAGAAAGCGTGGTGTCCGCGCCCACCCGGGTGACCTTTACATACAGCACGCCGTTTTCATTTACGCTGCCGCCGATGACCTCGCTGCCCTCCGTCTTTTCCACAGGCAGGCTCTCACCGGTGAGCATGGCCTCGTTGACGCTGCTCTCACCCTTCGTCACCACACCGTCCAGCGGAATTCGGGCACCGGGCTTTACCAGCAGCACATCCCCGGCCTTCACAGACGCGGTGGGGACCTCCTTGCCGCTGTCCGCCAGAAGGGCGGTGTCCGGTGCCAGCCGCATGAGAGCCGTGATAGCGCTCTTGGTTTTCCGCATATTGCGGCTTTCCATGAACTTGCCCAGTGACACCAGCGTCAGCACCACGGCGGAGGATTCATAATAGAGATTGTGGACATGGCCGTGAACATCATCAGTGATAAGGAACGTCATGACCACGCTGTAAATGAACGAGCAGGCGGAGCCGATGGCCACCAGCGAGTCCATGTTGGGATTGCCGTGGAACAGCGCCTTGAAGCCGTTGATAAAGAAATTCCGTCCGCAGTACAGCACCGGGATAGCCAGCAGCAGCTGTAAAACGGCGAAATTCATGGGGTGCGTGTGCATGGAAAACAAATCCGGCAGCGGCAGGCTGGGCAGACCGAAGGGGAGCATCTGTCCCATGGACACATACAGCAGCAGCGCCGAGAAAATGGCGGAGACGATCAGCTCCCGCTTTTTCCGCCGCAGCTCCGCCTCCTCCGGGTCCTCGCCGGTCTGGACCGGAGCCGCTTCCTGCTTTTCCTGATGGAGCTTGGCCCCGAAGCCCGCCTTTTCCACCTTGGCAATGATCTGCTCCGGCATCACCTGATTTTCGTCATAAACAATGGTCATCCGCTCTGCTACCAGATTCACATCGCTGCGCTCTACGCCCGGCAGCTTCCGGGTGACCCGCTCCACGGATGCGCTGCACGCCGCGCAGTGCATCCCGGAGATATCATAAACTTCTTCCCGCATAGGGGGCCTCCTTTTTTGTCTGTTGCTTTTAGGTTTTCCAAATTTCCTGTTCCTATTTCGGTTGCTACTATATACCCCCATAGGGTATTTGTCAAGAGAGAATTTACAAAAAAAATAGTGCGGACAGGAATATCCCATCCGCAAAAACCGACACGCCCTATATTTACTTACTCCCATACGTCCAAATGAAGGTCATCTAAAGAAAATTCACCGTCCCGGAAGGTGATGTGGCCCCGGACATTTCCTACATAGCAGGCCAAAACCGGAAGCAACTCCCCCGCCATCCAGACGCCGGCCTCTACTTCAATGCCTGTATCCGACCACGCCGATGCGGCAAAACGAACCCAATCTCCGCATCCCAGCCTTTCCGGCACATTGTCCTCCTCCAGCTTTTCCGTAATAAAGGATAGGTCCACCAGCTCCTGTCCAAGCACAGCATAAAGCCGCCCGTCATTTTCCACCAGCTTCAGCGCGGAGGCAAGGGAGGTCCAGAGCTCCTGCGGCACCGCATAGGCGCTCAGATTCCCATTTTCTGTCTTTTTTACCACATGAAGCTCCTCGTAGTTGACGCCGGTACCGCCGCCTATCTGGCAGCTTACCACCAGTTCTTTCGTTCTGTCTCCATCCATGTCCCGCAGCCACAGTTTCAGCTCAGCGCGGTAATTTGTAGCATACCGCCACGGGAATTTTACCAGTGTATCGTCCCAGCGCAACAGCACGCCGCCATCCAGATTTTCCCCCGGCAGTGCACAGAGGGCGGCGGAGCCGTCCTCTGTTTCCGTCAGCAAAGCGGTCTTTTCTTCATTCCATACAGAAAACTGGACCTTTTCGGTGGGCGGCGCACTTTTTGACACCTCCGGTGCCTGGCCCAACTCCTCAATGCCCGGAGCTGAAATTACCTCCAAGTGCTCCGTCGCCCCCAGCTTTTCAGGCTTTGCCGCCTCTGCCTGCCGCGTCACGGCGGATTCTGCGGCACTGCCGGTCATCTCCGGCGCAGGCCCTCACCTCAGAATCGTCAGCACCGCCGGCACCAGCAGCAAAATCATCACCGCACCGGTGCCCCAAAGAATATTATAGCTTACAGAGTCCTTGTCCTTTTCCCGGCAGTCCACGGCGGAGAAAAAGGTGTACGCCGCCTCGATACCAAAGCCAATAGCCACGATCAGCGCCGCCGTTCTCCACTCCAGCGCGGACAGCACAAGGTAAAGCGCAAATCCGATGCCCCCCACGATAGCGCCGCTGTTGAGCTGCTTTCCCGGCTTCAGCCAAATGCTTTTTTTCATAGTCTCTCTGTTTCCTTTCCGTATTCTCTCAATATCCGTTCACAATGATGTCCAGCACCTTGCCCGCCACCGTTCCGGCCACGGCATTTCCGCCGCCGCCGTTTTCCACCAGCACCACAAAGGCATAAGGGTGCTCCTCGTCCTGCAAAAAACCGGCAAACCACGCATGGGGCTTTTTGTCTCCCCCCACCTCCGCCGTGCCGGATTTGGCGCAGAGCTGCATATTGGGAAAGCGCTTTGTGCCGTAGGTGACCTCCACATTGTTGGCCATCAGCTCTGCCACCGTCTCCGCTGTTTTTTTGCTGATCAGCCGCCCTGTATGGCGGGTCATACGGGGCAGGGAGAGGATTCCCAGCGCGGATTCTGTTTTCTGAATAAGATACGGCTGCGCCGCCTTGCCGCCGTTGGCGATCGCGCCCATCCACACCATCAGCGCACAGGGACTCACCTGATCGCGGTACTGGCCCACACCGGCCCAGCCCAGCTCTCCGTCGGTCAGATTCTCCCATTCGAAGGTGCTCTTGGCCGTTGGCAGACCGTCCACGGAGTAAGAGTCCGTCAGCCCCGCCTGCTCCGTATATTTTTTCAGCGTATCCGCGCCCAGCTCCTCCGCGATCTGCGCGAAGGCCACATTGCAGGAATGGGCGAACGCCTCCTCCAATGTCTGCTCTCCGTGCACGCCGGAGCAGGTGATGGTCTCCTCGCCTATCTGGACGCTGCCGGTGCAGGTCCATGTCCGGCTCATGGCGTCCGGGAGCTGTTCCAGCGCTGCGGTCAGCGTCACGGTCTTGAATACAGAGCCCGGCACAATGGCCGAGGACAAAAAGCGGTTGACATACGCGCCCTGATAGCGGTCATTCGTCTCAAGGTCGCTTGGAATATTCAGGGGATCATAGCTGGGGGCCGATACCATGCACAGAATCTCACCGGTCTTATAGTCATAGACCGCCACCGTTCCGGCATGGCCGTTCAGCGCCTGATACGCCTCATAATTATAGCGCCCGTCAATGGTCAGGTACAGGTCGCTCCCCTGCTCCGCGCCGAAGGCTCCGTTGATAAGGTCAAAGCCTGTCAGCTTGTCCGCAAAGGCGTTCAGAGCCCCGGTGCCGATCTTGCCGTACAGGTCCCCCACCGCGTGCAGCGTTGCCTTGCGGACCGTTACGTTATCATAGTAGGTGCGCTTGCCGCCCTCCACATCGCTGAGTACATCCCCATCCCGGTCCAGCACTCTGCCGGAAATCAGGATTCCATTGGAATCGTAGAGGTGACGGTTAAAGGCAGAGGAGGCCCACTTTCCGCCCTCGGCAAAATATTTGATAAGGAACACCGCCATTCCCGCCGCCAGCAAAATAGCCAACGCCATGCAGATCACGGTCCGCTTTTCAATTTTCCGCATGACCGTCCTCCTTTGTAAAGTCCTCCGCCGGCGCCAGCCGGACCGCCGTTTCCTCCCGGAGCCGCCGCTCCGCGCTGCGGTCAATGGCAAAGCTGGCATTGGGCCGGGTGTCCATGGCCTTCAGATAAGCCAAAAGCCCCCATGCCGACAGCATGGCGGAGCCGCCGTTGGACACAAACGGGAACGTCACGCCGGTCAGCGGCAAAATGTCCACCGAGCCGAATACGTTCAGGCAGGTCTGGAACACCAGCAGCGAGCCTGCCGCGCAGGCCGCAATGCAGTAAAAGCTGGAGCGTCCCACCCGCGACGCTCGCACCGCGAACCACGCCAGTGTCAGGATGCAGCCCACCGCCAGCAGTGCGATGACCAGTCCCCATTCCTCACAGAGCATTCCGAACACAAGGTCCGTATCCCCGGCAGGGATGCGGTGGAGCCAGCCCTCACCCGCGCCCATCCCCAGCAATCCGCCGGAGGCCGCAGCCGACATGGTGCGGGTCTGCTGATAGCCGCTGGTTGACGCCGCTTCCCACGCATGGCCCCATACCGCGAAGCGGCTGAGAATGTAAGGCTTGAACTTCACAATGATTCCCGCGCCAAACGCCGCACCGCCGCAGATCAGCGCCAGCGTGGCGGCGTCCCCGGAGCGGAGGTAGGCGATGACCAAGAACGTCACGAAAAAGATAGCCGCCGTGCCGAAATCGCTCATCAGCCCCAAAAGGCCGATGCACACGCCGGTCAGCACGATGAACAGTGCCAGATTTCTGCGGCGGAACAGCCGCTCCAGCGTGGCGGAGCCGGCAAAAATGTAGCAGAGCTTGGCGAGCTCCGAGGGCTGAAAGGACACTCCTCCCAGCGAGATCCAGTTGGTCGCGCCGAATTTGGCGCGGCCGAGAACCAGTGTGATGCCCAGCAGGCCCACAGCCCCTGCGCCCATAAGCCAGCGGAGCTTTTTCACCCGCTCCAAATTACGCAGCACCAGCCCCAGCGCTAAAAACAGGCACACGCCCAGCAAAATGGCCAGCAGCTGCTTCGGCAGGCTTCCCGGCGCGCTGGAGGCCGTTACAGCCAATGACAACGTGGAGAGATAGAACGCGATGGTCTCCAGCTCAAAGCCCACGCAATGCCCCAGCCGCAGTGCCGCTGCGTAAAGCCACATCACGGCGCACAGCGCCAGAAAGCTCAGCGGCAGAAGCACGGTAGCGTTTTCTTTCGCCGCCAGCGTCACCTGAACGGCGGTTAATACCTGAAAGACCGTCAGCCACACAAAGGATGGCCAGATAGCGGCGGGCCGCTCTGCCTGCCGCTGCTTTTCCAGCGCCTCCTGCTCCCCTACCGTCTGCGGCAGGAAGACCAGCGGCACACCGCCGAAGGTGATGGTGTCTCCCAGCTTCACCGGTGCCTTGTCCGTAACAGGCGTGCCGTTTACCGCTGTGCCGCCCTTGGAGCCAAGGTCATACAGCGTCCACGCCCCGTCATCCCCCCGGCACAGAGTTGCGTGCTGCCGGGAGATGCTGGGATAGTTCAGCACCACATCCGCCGCACGACTCCGGCCAATGATGTTCTCCCAATGGGTCAGCGGCACGCCACTGCCGTTCGGCAGGCTCAGCTGCGCCCACACCTCCGGCGTGTGGGGCACTCGCAGCAGAGAGCGGATGGCACGGGCCAAAATCAGGACCGACAATATCGGAAACAGCAGCCGCGCAATAGCCGTATACCAGCCGGTAAACATGGGATTTGCCGCCAGCCATTGTATTCCGGTGGAAAATAGCTCCTGCAACCTTCATTCTCCTTTCCGATAGGTAAATCGTCTATTTCGAGATATTATAGCATTTTCGGTGAAGGCTGTATAGTCTGCCTTGAGGTCTGCGGCCCCGGTTTTGAAAAATTCACAGAATGGTCACAGAATAAAGGCGGGGGCATCTCAAATGATGCTCCCGCCTTTTGCTATATTAACCATAGACGGAGTAATATATCTCCTTCCACGTCGGCATTGTAAGTTCAAGATACAATACAATAAAAATGATAATTATACATATTATTGGAAGAATTACATTCTGTACGATAGACCACAGCTTTTGAAGTTTGCTGTCGCTTAACGGGGTGCTGCAAACAATAGCCAGTAGGTTGGCGATTCCCTGTGCAATCGTGAAAAATCCGAACTCGACCATAGACGCAAATCCCGCCCCCGCCGAAAGGCATCCATATCCTGGAAACAATTTGTTGGTCAGCCGGACATCAAAATTCGTTGCGGCGAGGACAAACCAGAAAATCAAAGTAAACGGAATTGAACAGCCCCATTTTTTCAATGCAGTTTTTGTGCTGTCGCTAAATAGGACACAAAAGCAAAGTAATGCGCTGACAATAGCCTGAACATATATATTTGCAAATGGACACACCGCTCCCATAAAATCGAACAGAGAAAGAAACGGAACATATAATATGGAAAGTTGAACTGCGCTTTTCAGTATAGAAAGTCTGTTTCGGCGCATATTTGCCTCCTTTGTTACGGAATACATCCTAATCATCTTGTATGGTAAGTATAAACTGCTTTGAATAAAAAGACAAGGGTAGGACTTCTCCTACCCTCGCATTTATAAAACATTTTCAATAGAAATGATAAATCCGAACTACATGACCCGCTTGGATCATGTAGTTCGGATTATCATTACTTGGTCCGAGTGGCGGGAGTCGAACCCACGGCCTCATGGACCCGAACCATGCGCGCTACCAACTGCGCTACACCCGGATAGCTAATATAGTATAAAGTATCTTTTGCCAAATGTCAAGGTGCGTTTCCATTTAATTTTCATAAAGGCCGCCTGTCCGGTGTCTTGAGCAATCAGGACTGCAGCCACATAAAAATGCAGCACAACTCCGTAAACGAAAGCTGTGCTGCATTGATGCTTATTCTTTTCAGCCGTTGTGCTTACTCGGCAGCGTAGACGGAAGCCTGCTTCCGATCCTTGCCCAGCCGCTCAAAGCGCAGAGTACCGTCCACCTTGGCAAACAGGGTATCGTCCGTGCCGATGCCCACGTTGGTGCCGGGATGGATCTTGGTGCCGCGCTGACGGACCAGAATATTGCCGGCCTTGACGAACTGGCCATCTGCACGCTTGGCGCCCAGACGCTTGGAGTTGGAGTCACGACCGTTCTTGGTGGAGCCGCCGCCCTTCTTATGGGCGAAGAACTGCAAACCAATCATCATCATGATAAAGGACCATCCTTTCTTTAAGATTTCCGGGAGGACTTATTCATCCTCCAGAACTTCAATGTTTTCAGGATACTCGTCATGGAGCTGTGCGAAATAAACCATCATACCCGCCAAAAGCGCCTGACAGGTGGACTCCGCCGTTTGACCGAGGCTTCCCGGCAGACGGAGAGAAATGGCCGCATCGCTTTCCAAAACCTTTATACTTGCCGCCAGACCCAAAACGTCATTGACTGTGGTCTCCACCAGACGCACCGCGCTGGTGATGGCCGCGCAGACAATATCCGCTCCGGCATCGGCATAGCCGCTGTGACCCTGGACATCAAATCCGATCACCCGGCTGCCCTGACTGCGGAAGGTTACGGTGGTCATGCTCAGACAGAAATCTTGCCGATCTCAACCTTGGTATAAGGCTGACGATGGCCCTGACGCTTGCGATAACCCTTCTTGGGATTGTACTTGAAGATACGAACCTTCTTGCCCTTGCCGTTCTTCACGATCTTGGCCTCCACGGAAGCGCCCTCCACAACGGGGGTGCCGAACGTGGCCTTCTCGCCATCAATGATGGCCAGAACCTGCTCGAACTTCACGGTGTCGCCAGCCTCGTTGTCCAGCTTCTCGATATAGATCACATCGCCCTCGGACACCTTGTACTGCTTACCGCCAGTTACGATAATTGCGTTCATTTGTTTCAACTCCTTCATTTACGGGCTCGCTGTCGGGGGCGGCGCGCAAAGCGCACTTACAGACCCATTCAAAGCGGCTTTATTATTATATCGGTGCGGCTTGCTTTTGTCAACTGCTTTCTGTGCAAAAATCCGCGTTTTTTCGTTTATTACTGAAATAAATGGCGGAGCTGTTCGCTTCGCCATTTAAATTTCCTTATTCCTCCGTATCGAAGGGCGGAGTCTCCTCAGTGCCCGCAGGGGCACCGCCCAGACGCATTTCGTCCCACTGTGCCCGGGTAATAAGGAGCTGCCGGGGCTTGGAGCCCTCAAAGGGGCCGACGATGCCCCGGTCCTCCATCTGGTCTACCAGACGGGCGGCCCGGGAATAGCCCAGCTTTAGCCGCCGCTGCAGCATGGAGACCGACGCCTGTCCCGTTTCCAGCACCACATCCACTGCGGCGGGCAGCAGTTCGTCCTCGTCGCTTTCCTCCGCATCAGCGGCGCTGCCGGCACCCTTGGTTCCTTTATTGTCCTTTTCCTGCACGGACTGCTCGATCTGGGCGATGACCTCCTGCGAATAGTTGGCCTCACCGCTTTCCTTCACATAGGCCACCACCGCTTCGATCTCCTCCGGGGAGATGAAGCAGCCCTGTACGCGGGTGGGCTTTCCCTCGCCCAAGGGTGCGTAGAGCATATCGCCCTTGCCCACCAGCTTTTCCGCGCCGGTGGTATCCAGAATGATACGGGACTCCAGTGAAGACGCCACCGCAAAGGCAATTCGGCTGGGGATATTGGCCTTCATCAAACCGGTGATCACGTCCGCAGAGGGACGCTGGGTGGCAATGACCAGATGCACACCGGCGGCACGGCCCATCTGCGCCACACGGCAGATGGACTCTTCAACCTCCTTGGCCGCCACCAGCATCAAATCCGCCAGCTCATCAATGACCACCACTACGCTGGGCAGCTTCTCCAAATCGTCCCGGGTAGCGGCGACCTTGTTGTATTCCTCCAACTTCTTCACGCCGTTTTCCGAAAACGTCTTGTAACGCTTCATCATTTCAAACACAGCCCACTGCAAGGCGCCCGCCGCTTTTTTCGGGTCTGTCACCACCGGGATGAGCAGATGCGGGATTCCGTTGTACGGCGCAAGCTCCACCATTTTCGGGTCCACCATAATAAAGCGCACCTCGTCTGGAGTGGATTTATACAGCAGGCTGATAATCAGGGAGTTGGTGCACACGGACTTACCGGAGCCCGTGGTACCGGCAATGAGCACATGGGGCAGCTTTTCGATGTTGCCGATGATATTCCGTCCGCCGATGTCCCGGCCCAGCGCAAAGGCCGTTTTGGAGGGGTGCTCCATGAAGTCCCGGGACTCAATAACATCCCGAATCAGCACCGGCGTCACGGTCCTGTTGGGGACCTCGATGCCAACAACGGAAATCTTATTCGGCACAGCGGCGATACGCACGCCGCTGGCTCCCAGCGCCAGCGCGATATCGTCCTGCAAGTTTGTGATTTTGGAGAGCTTCACACCCTGATCCAGCGTGAACTCATACCGCGTGACCGAGGGGCCGTGAATCACATCGCCCGCCTTGGCGTCCACGCCGAAGCTGGACAAAGTCTCCGCCAGCCGGCGGGAATTGTTCCGCAGTTCCGCTCCTGCCGCAATGTGGTTTTCTCCCTGATTTTCCCGCAGCAGGCTCACCGGCGGATAGCGGTACTCCGTTTCGCTCCCGGTCATATTCTCCGCAATCTCCGCGGTCACGGCGGCAGTCTCCGCCGCTACGGCCTGTGCCGCCGCCTTTTTGGACAGCGGCTCCTGTACCGCCGCAGCCGGAGCGCTGACGGAAGCTGAAGCTGCAGGCGATGCAGTCATCGGCTGTGCAGCCGCCGCAGGCTCCTCCGGCTGGGAGAGCACCACCGGCTCCATAGTGGGAATGGCGGGTTGCGGTGCCGGTTCCTCCTTGGCCTGAATGGGCTTTGGCGGCATCACCGGCGCTGCCGGTGCTTTCACGGCAAAGGGGTCGCCATCCTCATAGGGCTCCGACTCCTCTGCGGCAGCCTTTTGCGCCGCCACAATCTGCGCCGGTGTCTTCTGCTGTTCAGACCTGTGCCGGAAAAAGCCGGTAAAACCCGTCTTCTCCGGTTTGGGTGCCGGAGCGTCCACCGGGTCATCCACAGGAATATCGATTCTGGCACGGCTGCTTTCTGCCGGAATAGCCGGTTCCGGCTTTCGTGTACGCTTGCCCGTCTGGATAGGCTCCTCCGGCTCCGCCTCATAGCGCGGACGCTCTCGGTGCTTTTCAATCAGCGCTCCCACGGTGAGCCGCAGAGCCACCATGGTCAGCATCACCAGCAGAACTGTGAAAATAATGATCGAGGCGATTTTAGAAAATACCGCTACAAATCCCTGCGCCAGTACGCCGGACAGAACGCCGCCGCATTGCAGGGCAATTCCGTCCTTCCAGAGTGCCGGGATAATCCCGATAGACGAGGCATAGGCCTCTTTCACCCGCAGCATATGAACGAGGCTGCCCAGCAGCACCGGCAGCAGCATGGCACTGATGACCCGCAGCGTCACCGGCCGGCCATGATGGAAAAGGAGTATAAACGCCGTCAAGACCAAGGCCGGGCCAAGGACCCAATATCCATAGCCGATCAGACCTTTAGCCAGCATAGCCAAAGCGTCAATAAAAATGGCACTGATGCCAAAATAGCTAACGAACACACACAGCGCCAGTATCAGGCACACCACGCCGCCCACCTCCCGGCGGATAGGTCGGGGTTGCGGCTTGCGGGCGGCAGTCCGGCTTCCAGACGTACCGCTCTTTTTTCCTGTTGTTTTCTTTTGTGATGTGGAAGCCACAATCAAACCCTCCGTAAAAATATTTCGATAATCAGTGCTTTACCGCTGTCAGAATGATGGTCAGAATACCAACCACCCAGCAATAGTAGGCGAACGCTCCGAATTTTCCCTTGTCAGCAATCATTTTCAAAAGCCGGATACAGGCATAGCCCACCACGGCTGCCACTAAAACGCCGACAATGTAGGCCGGTACATCCCCCCAGACAATTTCACCGCCCAGAGCATCCTTCAGGCTCAAAATATTTGCGCCCAAGACTGCTGGAATCGACAGGATAAACGAATAGCGCACCGCAAATTTGCGGTCAAATCCCAGAAAACATCCGGCAGCAATGGTTGTACCGGAGCGGGACAGCCCCGGGCAGGTAGCCAACGCCTGCGCGGCGCCGACGATCAATGCATCGGACAACCGTGCGCTCCGCTCATTTTTACGCCCCTTGCGAACCCGGTCAGATATAAACAACAGACAGCCCGTAATCAACAGCGCGGCCCCCACAACATAGAGATTGCTGCTCAGGCCCTCGATCCAGTCCTTGACCGGCAAAATCACAAACAACGGTAATGTACCTAAGATCACCAGCAGAATCATGCGTCTGGCCGGCGGTACCGGCGTAGGTGTTGTTCCATGAGCCAAATCATCGATTCCACGGAAAAATTCCACGATCATGTCCCTGATCTCCGGCCAATAGGCGACAAACACCGCCGCCAAGGTGCCAAGATGCAGCAGCACATCAAAAAAGCCCGGAAATTCCGAAGCGCCTTCCACGCCTAACAACTGCTCCACGATTGCCAGATGGCCGGAGCTGGAAATCGGAAGAAATTCTGCCACGCCCTGAATCAAGCCAAGCAGCACTGCGTGTAGAAATGACATCCGCAATAGCCTCCTTTTGGATTTTATAGATGCTCTATGATGATAGCATATTCTGCTTGAAATTTCCAGACCATTTTACAAGTTTACATAAAATATAAATTTGCTTCAAATGTCATACTACTTTTCTCGCACTACTTGTCCACAGTCTGCAAAGGAGTAAACTATCGCTGTGACACAAACGTTCCTATTTGACATCAAACAGCTGCTTTATAATTGTATTCGTAACTTTCTTATCAAGTAATCTAATGTCAAAGCACTCCCAACCATCCCAAATTTAAGTCCCCCACATGCGTGGGTCTGAGGCAAAAACTACCGTAAAATATATGGACGAGAAGGTTGCTCACTATGAAGCCATCCTTGCCGGCCTTGCTCCCGACGATACCAACCCGAGAAACTGGACCGAAGAAAATCGGCCAAAGCACGAAAAGAGAAAATGAGTCCCGATCGGCAGCAAGTGACAGACACGCCGTGTTATTGCGCTAAAACGTCGGGTGGAACTGTGAATAGCCGGAAATAAAAATTTCCCCGCAGAGCGAAAACTCTGCGGGGAAATGTGTTGGCGCTATCTATCTTTCCGGGCCGTTGCCAGCCAAGTATTGTCGACAGAAATGAGCTTAACTACCGTGTTCGGAATGGGAACGGGTGGACCCTCATCCTAATCAGCACCAACTCTATGTCATCGGGCACTGCCCGAAAACAAACTATATTATATTGTCTTCCGCGCCTCTTGTCAAGAGCCTTTTAACTCTCGTAACTCCGCCGAGAAACCAGCGTCAGCGCTTCGAGACGGAAAAGGAAGCGTTCTCCCGTCCTGCTCGCGCTGTAAACCAGCGCAGCGTTTGCAGTGCGATAGGCGAAAAATAGGCTCGTCCGGCATCTCATCACGCTCGCAGAGCGGGATGTGTGCCTAAGAGACTATTTTGAGCTGGTGACCCGTACCGGATTCGAACCGATGTTAACGGCGTGAGAGGCCGCTGTCTTAACCACTTGACCAACGGGCCATGGTGCGCCTTCACGGACTCGAACCGGGGACCCACTGATTAAGAGTCAGTTGCTCTACCAACTGAGCTAAAGGCGCGCACTTTCTTTTGAAAAAAATGCGCAAAGAAAACTTTAAATCAGCCTTCTCCTGCCGCTTTCTTTCCAAAAGCGCTGAGACTACACTATCCACTCCCGTCCGCCCCGCAGGGCTGGGGGAATGCTCAAGGGGGGACTGGTCCCCTCTTGAAATCGCGCGCCGCGCCAGCGGCTCCTGCGTTTCCGCAGAAACGCTCGCGATTATCATGTACCCTCAAAACCGAACAATGCAACTTCTTCCATGTTTCAGGCCTTGCCTGCTTCATTCGTAGGTCAAGCCCTCGGGCTATTAGTACAAGTCAGCTCCACACATTACTGCGCTTCCACACCTTGCCTATCAACCAGGTAGTCTTCCTGGGCCCTTACTCCATGAAGGATGAGAGATCTCATCTTAGGGGGAGTTTCACGCTTAGATGCTTTCAGCGTT
>OGIE01000574.1_pt1 | contig 54565 bp, 43 predicted proteins | sample 1571581 | NCBI WGS metagenome assembly OGIE01 (sample SAMEA2582021, study PRJEB24529) | metagenome | biome: Human gut stool | place: China | collected 2011 | reverse complement strand
CGCTTTCATCTCGGTCATTGAATGGCCGAGGATTCCCGCTTAGATGTCCTAAAACAGATCCGAAAGGAGGGGATCTCAACCCCCGTTCTGATGCTGACCGCCCGCTCCGAACTGACTGACCGGGTCAAAGGTCTTGACTGGGGAGCAGACTACTATCTCACAAAACCATTTGAGAACGAGGAGCTTCTAGCCTGTCTCCGCTCAATTCTTCGCAGACCGTCAACTATGGTTCCCGAGGATCTGCAATTTGGAGATTTGACTCTGATTCCCTCTGCCTCCAAGCTGACCTGTGGGGAGCGTGAGGTTCTGCTGCGCGCCAAAGAGCTTGAGATGATGCGCCTTCTGATGCAGAATATCGGACAGTATCTCTCCAAAGAGACTCTGATTTTGAAAATCTGGGGATACGACGGGGATGTCTCCTCAAACAGTGCCGAGGCATACATCTCTTTCCTGCGAAGAAAACTGAAACTCCTCCGCTCAACGGTTCAGATCTGTTCTGCGCGAAGCATCGGATACCGACTTGAGCAGAATCAATAAAAATCAATTATTTTGAGAACAAAAGGGGGAAAGGGGGGGATTTACCCATGCTGAAACAGCTTCGCTGGAAGATTACAGGACTGATTATGAGTGTTGTCGTGATTCTTCTGACGGCTATTTTTCTCGCGCTCTACTCCTCAACCGCGCTGAGTTACCGAAATCGCAGTATGGAGGCAATGCGAACGGCACTTCAACAGAATCAGAGCGGGCAGCTTAAGCCCGGACAAGAAAAACCGCAGGCTCAAGCTGAACCTCAACCGGATTCCACACAACCGCCCAAGCAAGAACAGAATTCATCCATGCCGAGTCAGCGTTCATCAGAAACACCTCTTGAATCACCTCCTGAAAAGCCACAAAATGAGCCAAACGCAAAGACAAGTAGTGATCCGAGTCTAAATCAGCCAAAAAATACCGATTCTCCTCCACCGCCCAGACAGGAAATCTCCGCAGTCGCAGTCGTGGAGATCGGCACGCTGACAAACGCAGATGGAAAATTCACAAATGAAACAGCACCCGATGAAGTCCTCGAGAACACGGACACAGAGGAGACGAACTTCGTCCTTGAAAATCACATTCCTGCCCTCTCCGATGAGGATGCAATCACGTTTGCTCTTCTCGCAGAAAAAGAGGAAAAGGACTGTGGTTCCCTGTGCGGACAACACCTTCGCTATATGAGACAGAAAACTCCTCTGGGAAGCGTCCGCTATGCGCTTGCAGACACGTTCAGCGAAGATCATGCACTGAAAACTCAGATGCTCCACTCCGGCGCCGTCGCACTTCTCGCTCTCGTCGCCTTTTTCGTTGCATCGTGCCTGCTCTCCCGCCGTCTTGTCGCTCCGGTCGAGACTGCATGGAAGCAACAGCAACAGTTCGTCGCCGATGCCTCCCACGAGCTAAAAACCCCTCTGACCGTCATTTTGTCAAATACCAATCTGCTTCTGCGCGACTATGATGATCGCAAAAGTGGGAATTTTGAGCGAACTTTGCGGATACAAAGCGAAGCGACCCGTATGAAACAACTCGTCGAATCTCTCCTCCTCCTCGCCCGAAGCGATTCAGGACGACTCTCTCAGGATTATCACAATGTCGATTTCAGTTATCTCGTTGAGAGCAGTGTCATGGCATTTGAGCCTATTGCCTTTGAGAGCGGGCGGAAAATTGAGGCTGACCTTACCGAAGACATCGAGCTTTATGGAAATGAGACAAGACTTCGCCAGCTTGCAGACATCCTGATCGACAACGCCTGCAAATACAGCAATCCCGGTTCCGTCATTGAAGTTCAGCTTTGTGAAAAGAAAGACACTCGTAGCGTTTCCTTTTCTGTCACCAGCGAGGGAAAATCATTGAATGAGGAAGAACAAAAACAGATTTTCCTGCGCTTTTACCGCGCCGACCCTTCCCGCGGAGAGAGCCCCGGCTTCGGTCTCGGTCTCTCGATTGCGTCAAGCATTGTAAACGAACAGGGGGGAACGATTCAGGTTTCCTCCGATGGAGTCCAAAAGAATACGTTTACTGTAACCTTGCCAAAAAAGAAAGATGGTTCAAGGTCAGATTCCAATTAAGTGAACTCTGATTAATCGTTTGACTATGCATTTGATTACACGCATAAGAACGAACCATCAAATCCATAAAACCCATAAAATGCACAAAACATCCAAAAGAAAAAGACGAAGAGTTCTCCGCCCTGCAAATTCACAAACTCTCTTTTGTAGTCTCTAAATTTGCATGCGAAGTTATCTTCGTCTTTTGTGTTTCTACGGATTCGTCATTCAGATTCTAATTTTTCTGCAACGTCTCCAATTTTATTTATGCCAGAATCTCTTTTACAACTGCCTTCAGATTCTCATCCTTGCAGTTATCCCAGAAATACTCGTCAAATCCCTTGGTTGCCAGAGCACCCTTAACCAGCTCACGATCCAGATTCTTTAAGATTGTTCCGAGATCCTGATAGGTTACCGTCTTCACCTGATCCAGAATCTTCTTATTGCGCTGTTCCGGAACGGCACGCTCTCTCGGATATCCCTGACCGCTCTCCTCCACATACAATTTCTCAAAGATGTACTCGAGGTTCAGATCTCCGCCCCAACCGAAGCCTTTTGCAAACGGGATAGCAATCGCATTTCCGTCATTGATCTGTGCAAATGTATATGCATCCAGTGCATCCTCCACATGACCGCAGATAACACCCGGGAAGGAGTTGCATGCCAGCATAGCGCCCTCGCCAGTTCCGCATCCGGTAATCACATAGTCTGCTGCGCCGGAATTCAGAAGAACTGCTGCCAGAATACCAACCTGAACATAGGTCAGCTGTGCCTCATCATCTGCGGAATACATACCATAGTTGTATACCTGATGTCCCATCGGCTCTACAACTTTCTTCAGCGCATTCTCAATAATAGCGTTCTTTCCTGCCTGGCTGTTCTCATTAATCAGTGCAATTTTCATGTTAAAAATCCCCTTTCTGATGATTCAATGCATCGATCGCCGATAAATCAGTGATAGATAAATCGGTAATGGATAAATCAAATCATTCTATACATATTGATACGGATACTTCATACCTTCCCTATCATCATATCTGATTTTCCGCATAAAAGCAACGCAGTTTTCATTATTTTCTGAATTTTGAAAGTAGTTACTATTTTCTCTTCCCTGTGCATGTTTTTTTTTTGCACATTTTCCATATTTTCTCAATAATGCTCTTGTTCATTATCCGCAGTTGACAGGTTGATCCTCTTTTTGTGGTAAGGCGATAAACAGCTCCATAATCACAATCTGTCATTCACGCATTCGCTTAAAAATCCAGATAAAGTAGGTAATCTCTGCCACAGCCGTGATCGACCAAGAAACCGGATAGAGCAGATAAAGCGAACGAATCGTGTGAATGCTCGCAAATACCGTGTAAATCCAGACAAGTCGGAAAACACAGGAACCAAGAATTACCACAACCGTCGGCACAACCGTCTTTCCAAGTCCGCGCGAAGCTGCAATCGTCGCATCCATGAATGCGCTGACCGCATACGAGAGTGCCATCACGGAGAGACGATGAATTCCCGCTTCCATAACTTCACGGTCACTCGTGAAGAGTCCGAGGAATGCATATCGCATCACATAGAGTCCAACACCGAGAGCCAGTGCCAAGGTAAATGAATAAATGATACTGAACACATAGCTCTTCATCATTCGATCACGTTTTCCTGCACCGCGGTTCTGCGCGATAAAGCTGGTGCCTGCGGTGTAGAATGCCGCCATCATGTCATAGACAAGCGGATCTGCATTTGCCGCAGCCGAATTTCCCTCAACCATCACATGATCAAAGGAATTGACACTCGCCTGAACGAAGAGGTTTGCAACCGAAAAAATCGTATTCTGGAACGCCGCCGGAACACCAAGCTGAAGCACTCGGCGCAGTTTATCCGCATTGAACTCTTTTCGGACCTCATTTGGGTGAAACGCAAAAGAAGCCTTGCTTCTGATGAGCATTCCTACAACAAGAATTGCAGAGACATACTGGGAGGTGACACTTGCAAGTGCGACACCTGCCACATCCAAATGGCATCCAATGACAAAAATCAGGTTGAGAATCACATTCAGAATTCCCGAAAATGTCAGGCAATACAGCGGTCTCTTCGTATCTCCCGCTGCGCTGAGCACAGCATTACCGAAATTGTACATTGCGAGTGCAGGAGATCCAAGCAGATAAATATGCAGATATAAAACCGCTCCCTTCATCAGCTCCGCCTTCGTCTTCATCATCGTCAAAACGGTCCGCGCAAACACGATTCCAAATCCCATGATCAAAAGTCCCGTCACCAGACAGACCACCGCTGACGTGTGAACCGTCTGTCGAATATTTCGCTCATGTTTTGATCCGATATAAAGTGCCGTCAGCGCGTTCACTCCACTCGCAATTCCGAGCAGAATTCCTGTAAACAGTGTCACAAGCAAACTCGTCGAGCCTACTGCACCGAGCGCAAGCGGACCTGAAAATTTCCCGACAACTGCGACGTCCGACATATTAAACAGCACCTGCAAGATGTTGGAAAACATCAGTGGCACACTAAAAACAAGCATTTTTTTCCACAACAAACCCGTTGTGAGATCCATCTCCGTGCTTTTCATTTTTCTTTTGTCCTTATTTTCTTTCGTGATTTTTTCTGTTCTCGTATTTCTTTTTTCTGTCTCCCCGTGCATCCGATGCGAAGATTCGTTCTTTCCCCGTTTTGTTCAAGCTTCGTTCCATATCCACCATGCTCAACTTTTTTGTAAACATAGAATGAGCGTTAGAAGATGCAGGACTTAAAATTCCGATTCATCCACTAACGCTCATTCCATCATACACTTAAAATATCAAAATGAAAAGCACATTTTTCTTACAAATTGAATCTCTCTACTTTAAAAAATTATCTATCGATCCAAAAAATGATATATTTCTCAATCATATCTTTCTTTTGCAGTGCATCAAACCACTCAGATTCACAGCCGTGATCAGTGCCTCCTCAAAGGAATCCGTCTGAATCAGACACCAGATTGCAGATTCCAGTGTATCTACCACATATCCACTGCTCGAAATTTCCATCTCCGGAAGCTCCCGAAACTTCTCCAAATGCATCAATCTCTGGAAATGTTGCAGTTGTGCATAATTTCTCAGATCATGTCGATAATATTCATATGCCTGATCAATTCCCTTTTGTAAACGCTCGATCAAACCAAATATTTCTCAATTTTTCATCCTCTCCCCCAAATGTTTCTTCGAGTTTTTGTGGACCTGTTATTCAATCCTGTCTTCACGATTATCCTCATGATCGAATTTTCACTTCTCCGGCAATATCAACCGAAAAATATTCTTTCATCTCCCGAAGATCATCGGTCTGACCAAGCACCCACATCAGTTTCGTCATCGCCGCCTCGGCTGTCATATCATAAGCCTGGAGAACACCCTTTTCAAGTGCCAACCGCCCTGTCTCATAGACAGAGAGATTGCTTCCCTCATACCGACACTGGCTTCCAACAAGAACCAGCATTCCCTTCTCGACTACCGTTCCAACCGCTCCTATAAAATCATTTTTCAGAAACGGCATTCCACCAAGTCCAAATCCTTCAATAAATACGCCCCGGCAACCTCTCTCATAGAGAAGTTCTAAGACATCCGGCGTAATGCCCGGATAAAGTTTCAAGAGCGCTACCCTGTCTGAATAGGCAGTCTGAGGTCTGAAAATCCCACGTTTTTCTACAAGATTTTCTCGAAAAATCTGAAGTCCGAGTGAACTGATCTCTCCGACATAGGGATAATTGATGCTCTCAAATGCATCAAAACTCATCGTCCTCACCTTGGAAGCGCGACAACCCAAAATCACTTTCCGATTAAAGGCGACAAAAACTCCGGGGCATCCGCTCGCAGACATATGAATCCCACAGCGACAGTTTTCCAGAGCATCTGCCACCGGATTTGCCATCGAAAGCTGACTTCCCGTGACTACCACCGGAATTGAAATATTTTGGAGCATGAAAGAGAGCATCGAAGAAGTGTATGCCAGCGTATCTGTGCCGTGAATCACCACAATCCCGTCATACTCATGACTTCTCTGTGCAATGCACGATGCCAGTCCCGCCCAATCTTCCGGTCCGATATTGGCACTGTCGAGAGAACAGAAATCCTCCGTCTCAAGTGTAAGATTTTTTGAGACCATTTTCAGCTCCTCCATCATGTCCTTGCCACTGATTCCCGGCACAAGACCATTTGCTCCCTTTACAGAAGAAAGCGTTCCTCCAGTGTTGATTATCAAAATTTTCTTAGACATTTTCTCGTTCTTCTCCATTGTCCTGTCTGTTATCGTTACTTGCTATTACTATTTTGTATTATAATTTCTTGTCCAAATCTCTCCGTTTTTTCACCAGATCATCCACCTGAGCGATCGAAAGATTCTGCTGTCGCGCAATTCTGACCAGATCGTCATACTCTGCTTTCTCCCGCTCAACACCCCAACCGGAGACATGTTTGATCCGTACAGGACCATACTCCGTCTCCACAGTTTCCATAAAACGCTTCATGACATAACGATTGCAGACCTTTTCCCTGATTCCGAGCGTTGTCGTATGAAGGAATAACAGCTTAATCATCCGCTCCCGCAATTCCACACGGCACATGCAAATCAAAAGAACTGCCGGACGATTTTTCTTCATTCCAATCGGTGTGGTATAGACATCAAGTGCTCCAGCCAGAAATAACTCCTCCATCGCAAATCCGATTCGCTCCGGTGTCATATCATCCAGATTACAGCACAGTTCCAGCACGCTGTCTTCGTGCGCTGCGCTCTCACCCATCATTGCGCGCATCACGATTCCGGTATCCGCTACAATCCTCATCCCTGTATCACCTGTATTTAAAGAATTGGCAAATGCAAATCCATATCCGATTTCTTCCACTCGCATTCGAGGCTGGCTGCCAAACTCCTGGACAAAATGTTTGAGCAGACCCGCTCCTGTCAGATCACAGACTTCTTTTTGAATCTGATCTTTTTGAGTCCAATCTGCCTGAGTCCAATCTGCCTGAATCCAATCTGCCTGAATCCGATCTGCCTGGATCTGTTGAATCTGTCCTCCATAAGTCGGCACGCCTCGCAACATCCAAGCAACCTCAGGCGATGGAATTGGAAAAAATCCATGATCCCTGCGCTCTACTCCACTGCCGACCTGAACACAGGATGCCACGACTTTCTCTGGTTTCAATTCATCCATTAGAACACAGACAGCGATCACTTCCGCGATCGCCGTCTTATTCTCTACCTTCCAGACACCATTTCCACCTTCTTGTACTCGAGATCGAGATCCGGTTCCAGTTTCATTCTCGTCGCCCAAATCACTATCATTCATCGGCAAATCTGCCTTTGCTTCGATCGATTCCATTGATTCAATCGGCTCGATCGGCTGGCCACAGACAGCAGATTTTGCCTCTGCAATCAACCGAAAGACCGCCTGCACACCTTCTTGAATCTTCTCCGGGCAATTTTCCGATAAATCACCCATCAGATTTTGATAAGAACAAGAATCCAGAAAAAGTGACTGAGGAGAAGAAAAACGTTGAGAACCCGAAGCAAGGGAATCCTCTTTAAAAACAGCAGAATCTCTCAAAATCTTTATATGAGTACCTACAAGTCCACCCGTTGCCACCGATTCAGCCTGAAACCTGATTCCCGGCAAGTTCAACTGATTCAGCCGTTCGATCACTTGATTTTGATTTGGGTGAATCGCCAGCAATGCCGATGCCAACATCTCCCCCGTTGCCCCCATATTACAATCTAAATATAAGGTTTTCATGTCACTCTTTCTACTCTCCTCACATCATTTTTGTCTATTTCTGATTTTGTTATTCCTCTGATTCATCCGGCTTCTTCTCAAAATCCCTTGCCACATCTACGAGCAAATCGCGAATCAGCAGATGGTAATAATAATCTGCGTTCCAGTCATGGTAGATCTGCTTCGTATTCATCGTCGCAAACAGATCCGGAATGGAGATGTGTTTCGGACAGCCATCTGTGCAATAACGGCTGGCGGTACACGGAATCAAACGCTTGCTTCTGAAAATCTCCTGCACCGTTTTAACTGCATTAAGTTCCGTCTCATTTCAAAACATTCCCAATTTTATTTCTAAGACCCTATCGCATAAACCTATATCATAAATTCTAAACGATTTCATTCTAAGATGCAATTCCTGGCGCTATAAAAAAATTTTATCAATCTAACAGTCATTATCGGGCGTAGTATTGCACTAACACAAGTTTGATATCCCATACCAGATATTTTCCATATATTAAATTCCATATACCAAATCCATACAACACAAAAACAGAATGACCTTCCATCTCACAAGATAAAATGTTCATTCTGTCCTTCAACTGATTTCCCTGCCAAGCTGCATTAGACTTGATTCAGTGTTTCCCCGATATCGCCATCGATGCAGATCGATCTCTCCCGAATCTCCTCCGGCGCATATGCCTCGCCTTTATTGAGGCACAGATAGAAAGATTTTTTATTTGCTATATTGTATCATATATAGTCCGCAACCTGATCCAAATGATCGATCACAAAGTCAATTCTTCCCATCTTCTGCTCCGGCATTGCTCTCTCAGAGTTTCTCCGATAATAGCAGGTCTTCATTCCATATTGCAATCCACCTGCCATATCGGAAGTCAAAGAATCCCCGATAATCATAGTCTCCGCCGAAGAGATTTTCTCGGTTCTGTTTTCATTTAATTGCTCAAATGCCGTCTCAAAAAATTCTCGCGCCGGTTTTGAGACTCCGATCTTTTATGAGACAAACACATAATCAAAGTATTTTCTCATATCGGCAAGCTCTAACCGGTGCACCTGCTGTTCATACGGTCCGTTGCTTGCAACACATAAAATGTATTTTGATTTCAGATATGCCAGCATCTCCCGTGCTCCCGGCTCCTCAATTGCACTCTCATGAAGCGCTTTTCGGAAATATTTTTCAAACATCGGACCATCAAAAGAAATCTCTAATTTTTCAAATACAAGATTCCATCGAACTTTCTGTAACTCCGGAAACGTCAATGTCCCCTGCTCAATCTTTTGCCAGAGTGCATTATTTTCCTTTTCAAAAACATCATACATATATGGTTCATACGGCTTCAAGCCAAAATGTTCAAATCCACTTTTCATTGTCTGTCTGACATACTCATCAAAACTCAGAAGAGTATTATCAATGTCGACAAAGACTGCTTTTAAATTCATCATAATTATTCTGTTGCTCCGTTTCTATCGCATTCTTAATAAGTCATTTTTTATGATTAATCCCTTTATGATTAATCTGTTGAATCGAATAAAACCATCCGAAACGCAAATGCAAATGTAAATAAATACAGGATAACGCCAAAGATCAGCGTAACCCATATTCTGTATAAAAATCCATTTTCTTTCCCATCCGAATTCCTGCACATCCAAGCGCATCATTCAGAAGGTGAGATACTCCTCTCCTGAATGATACACTATTTTTCACGATTTTCAAATTCCTATATAACCAAAAAAGAAGAAAAAAATCTGACCTCCAAAAGCCAGACACGAATGATCTTCCATTCTGACTCTTGAAGGTCGGCACAAAACTCCGCAGGGATGCGCAGTTTCAATTTATTTTGGCTTACGCCGTCTTTTTCTTTTCCATTGCTTTATTCATATGGATGAAATATCCCGTACTCAGAATGACTCCGACAATCGTGGAGATCGGCGCGGCAAGACCGATCTTTGTCAGGCTTGCATTCGGCTGAATACTCATAAAGTACGCTAACGGAAGTCGAATCAGAAGGGTCTGAATCAATCCCTGTACCATTACCCAGACCGTCTTGTTGTTTCCGTTGAAATATCCGATCATACTGAACAGAATTGCGGTCGCAATCGTCTCGAGTGCGAATCCCTTCAGATACTCGTACGCTCTCGCAACAACAGCCTCATCCGTCGTGAAGAATCCAGAAAGCACATCACCCTTGAACATCACGAGCAGAAAGACCAGACAACCCACAGTCAAACCCACACCGATTCCGGTAAACAGAGACTGTTTTGCACGCTTCATCTTGCCTGCACCGACATTCTGTGATACAAAGGATGCCATTGACTGCATCAGGGAACTCGGAATCAGCATCGCAAAGTTTACGATCTTGCAGGCCACTCCGTAACCGGAGGAGGCATCCAGACCGAGGCGATTGACAAACGCGCACAGTGCGAGGAACGAAAGCTGGGTCAGCATCTCCTGAAGTGCCAGCGGGAATCCAATCTCAAGGAATTTCGGACACTGTTCATTCCATCTGAAATCGCTCTTTTTAATCTTAAACGGCATTTTCTTCTTGATCAGAAGAATCACGGCAAAGACAACACTGCATGCCTGAGCCATTACCGTTGCAATCGCTGCACCCGCTGCATCCATATGAAAACCGGCAACCAGAACGAGATCTCCAATCACATTGATGATGCAGGCAACAAAGACAAAGAGAAGCGGAGAATTGCTGTCTCCGAGTCCTCTAAAGATTGCAGATAACAGGTTATATGCCACGATGAAGAAAATACCGCTTCCGCAAATGCGCACATATGTCGAGGTCAGATCAACTGCCTCAACCGGAGCCTGCATCAGCACGGAAATTCCGCGCGCAAATCCTACCATGACAACAAACAAGATCACTGCAAATACGGTAAATACAATGCCTGCACCGCCAATCACAGAACCGATCTTCTCTGCACGCTTTTCACCTAAATAGCGGGCAATCAGAACGGTAACGCCCATTGCAAGCTGAGTCACAACAAAGGTGACAAAATTAAGCACCTGGCTTCCGGTTGAAACCGCAGAAAGACCGGATGTCGATCCAAATCTTCCGACCACAAGCAGATCCACCGCACCGTAGGCCGCCTGCAAAATCAGCGCGCCAAGAATCGGTATCATAAATGCGATCAGCTTCTTTAAAATACTTCCTTGTGTAAAATCTGCCTTATCATTTGTCATATCCATGATCCCCCTCTTTTCTCTCACACATGATCTGATAAAACTTTTCTATCGTCTGGATCATGCAGTTTGCTTCCTCCTCCGAAATCTCCTCCATATAGGGGGACAACGCATCAAAATACTGTTGATCATACTTCCTTGAGAGTTCTTTTCCTGCCTCTGTCAGTGAAATATAGACCACGCGCCCATCTTCCGGTGAGGCGAACTTGTGAAGATATCCCTTCATCTCCATCTCTTTGATTGTTCTGGTAACACCGGGTCGCGGAAGATTCATGGCATCGCTGACATCGGACACTCTCACTTGATGATGTTCTGCTTCCATCGCCTGAATCACATCCAGATATTGAATATAAGATGGCATGACTCCCTTCGGCAGTGCCGGAAGCATCTCTCGAGTCCGTTTTGCGAGATAACATGCATCAAACATCCTCTTGATCGTCTTGTTATTCATGTTTTCTTCTCATTTTCCTCCTCAGAACCATCAATATAATTACCATTGGTAATTATATCAAGATTTTTCATTTTGTCAATTCCCAAATTTCCAGTCCGCAGATTTTGCCATAAAATCCCACCCAAACGATTGACACAGCGCCCCTTTTTCCGAGATTATCCTCTCACCAACGTCAACGTTTCGCCTTCATAAAACAAACAAATAAACTTCAAAAACTTCAAAAGCCTCAAAAATCTTACATCACAAAGCGAGCAAAATAAATGAAACAAACGAATCGAACGAAACTCGCCCTTACAGAAGCAAACTCTCCAGCTTCTTCTTCATCAATTCTCTTCGTTTCTGCAAAAACTGCTCAAAATTCGGATAAGTATATGCCAGATCCGGGAGATAGTGAAGATTCCGGTAAGCAATCTTCTCGTCATCGGTCGGATAAGTCTCGGCAAACCACAGCTCAAAATCCCTGTTCTGCTTCTCGATGTTCGGAATTGCAGGCAAAAGCTGAAGATTGCTCAAATCATTGACATGAGCGATGTACGCTTCCGTCTTCTGATCCGAAACACCGTTCTTCTCAAGCATCTTCTTCGTAAACTTGCTCTTCGGATACATGTGATCAATATGAAACTTGTTGTTGAAATCGAGCGATGGATACAGAAGCATCAGCACGTTAAGCGTCTCCGCTTTTCCGTACTGATGATCGAGAAGGCTCTCGATGTCGTCACTCGTGAAGACCATCGTCTTGCTCGTTCCACGCAGTTTGCTTATGATCTCATCGAACGGAAATTCCTTTGTCCCGTTGTTCTTGATGATCTCACGCATAAAGCGAAGCAGATTGTCGGGCTGTCCGCTGAAAATCCGCTTAAACAGGGACATAATCAGCCACTTCTTAATCTTTGCACGGTTCCCCTTCTGAAGCGTGGAGACCTCAAAATTTTCCGGATTTCCGATTGTCATCAGATAATAAGCGATCGGAATCACTGCATTGTTTGATTTTAAACTCTCCCGCGAAAATCCAAAACTTGCGACAAGCACAAATGCCTGATACAGGGACTTCTTGATCTTCTGCCAGTTTGCCTCAATCTTCAGCATATTCGGCTTATTGAAATTGTCCACCTTGAATGCAATGTTTTTAAAATCGCTCAGGACAAGCGAAGCCTTCAAGACAAAATCCTTGTTTACGCGGAATCCTCCTCCAATCCCATTTAAGAGATCTACAAAGTCCGTGATCTCCTCCCTTGCGTCTAAACTCTCCCACTGTGCGGTGGCAATCGAGAGAAGCAGATCCGAATAGCTTAAAATCGTTCCCCCGCTGTTAACTCGGATAAAGATATTGAGCACCCGGTCAAGCTCCTCTGACTTGACTTTGTAATAGCTGATAATCGGCTGAACGTGGATCACCTTGTGCAACTGGGCGAGACAATCCATCGCAAAATCGCCCTGATCCTCGTCATATCGATCATCCTTATAAATCTGGCGATTGATGAATTTCGTGACATCCCCGATATTTTTCATATCAAGAATCTGCCCGACCTCAAACCAGTAGTGATCGTCGTCATTGACACACTCCGTCTCCGTCAGAAAGGCAAACTCGTACCGGTCATTCTCCTCCTTCGCCGGTTCGACGAGATTTAAGTAGAGTTTTTTCTTGGGAAATGCCTCGTCATTCTTCCACTGCTTCCACGGCATCTTATACGCATAAGACCCCTTCAAGCCGATAAAAAGAGAACTCAACCTCTGCTGACCGTCGAGAACCGCAACCGCATTGTCACTTCCACTTAAGTTGATCTTTGTGTTATGCCGTGCCTTCTTCTCGTGATAATTTTGAAGAAAGCCGTAAAAATCGTACAACGTATTCTGACCGTCTGCAAGCTCCCAAAACAGAAATGCTCCAATCGGATATTCCTGCATCACCGAATCAAACAGTCTCTCAATCTGTGTCGTGCTCCAGACAAACTCCCTCTGAATCGACGGTAGAACATACCGATTCTCCGAAATATCTCCGATTACATCCGCGATTGTCAATGGTGATTCATATGCCATCTTCTTCTCCCTCCCCGTTTTTCCATTATTATTTTTTGTGTTATCTATCTTTTTCGTTCTCTACGTTTGTCGCTTGCTTCCCTCTCATTAAAAAATGGAGGATTCCGAAACAGAATTCCTCCATTTTCCATTCATGCTATCATCTACTTATTCAAGTCGACGCAAGCATCGACTTGGCGCGATTCTGTCAGGCTTCGCTGACATCTTCCTATCAGAATCACGGCTCACATTTCTATGGACTTTGGTTCTTTACTGCATCTTGAGCTTTGCAAATCACCCATCTTGCCTCTTACAGATAGCGTTTTGCAAACTCTCCGATCGAGCCATCCGCGGTTCCCTGCCCGACTGCGTTGAACTTCCACTCGCCGTTGTGGCGATATACCTCGCCAAACAACATTGCGGTCTGGTTGGAATAATTATCCGTCAGATTGTAAATGCACATCTCCTTGTTGTTTCTTGCGTCCACGAGGCGGATAAATGCATTTCGGATCATTCCAAAATGCTGATGACGCTTGTATGCCTCATAAATATTGACCGCAAGCACAATCCGGTCATACTGCGCCGGAACGCGATTCAAATCAATGACAATCTGCTCATCATCTCCCTCGCCCGCTCCGGTGAGGTTATCCCCCATATGCTGTACCGATCCGCTCATATGAGTCAGATTGTGGAAATAGACAATATCTTTATTGTCTACGAGCTTTCCATTCTGGAGCATCAGCGCAAACGCATCACAGTCGATCGCCTGCGGACTAGAGAGAAATGAAAAGAATCCTCCCGGCTGTTTCACCTCATCCCAGCCAAGTCCCACAATAATTTTTGATAATCCTGCATTTTCCTTTGACAGACTGACTTTCTGTCCCTTTTGAAGTTTTACAGACATCTCCTCTGTCACCTCCTAAATGATTGGAACAACTTTCCGTAATAAATAATTGACTTAAATCGTTACTCTGCATCAATTCCATAATGTGCGCAGAGTGCGGCAAGACCACCCTGGAATCCACTTCCAATCGCATTGAACTTCCACTCGCCATTGTGCTTATAGAGTTCTCCGACTACCAGTGCTGTCTCGATCGAGAAATCTTCTCCGAGATCAAAGTGAACGATCTCCTCGCCGGTCGCCTCATCCACAATTCGACAATAGGAATTCGATACCTGACCGAAATTCTGGCGTCTCTTATCTGCATCATAAATCGTGACCGTGAACGCAATTCTCTCAATATTTGCAGGAACAAGGCTTAAATCTACCTCAATCTGCTCATCGTCGCCCTCGCCTGCTCCGGTACGGTTGTCTCCCAGATGCACCACAGCACCGCTCTGATGCTCCAAATTTCCATAGAAAATAAATTCCTGATCGGTCAGGCATTTTCCATTTGCTCCGGTGAGGAATGCAGACGCATCGAGATCAAAATCTGCTCCGGAGTCAAATGCATTGACATCCCATCCAAGTCCCACCATAATTTTTTTGAGTCCCGGATTCTCCTTTGTAAGGCTGACTTTTTGTCCTTTTGATAAATTGATAGGCATAATCGCTTCCTCCTTGTCATTTCTTTTTTATTTTTATGGGTGGTCAAAAAAACCATCCATTTTTATCTTTCCTGTACCACAGTCCACACACGAATTGTCTCGGTCATCCTACTTTTTCTCTCTTTACCTCTTGCTTGGCATATGATACTTCTGGTTGAACTCCTGCTTGATCGCCTCAAGACGCTTTGCATCCTCGACTCTCTGTCTGCGCGCATTGTCCTGAATTGCTCTCGTCTCATCAATTCCATTCACGATCGTTCTCCACGTCGTCTCAAGCGTCTCAATCTTGATTGAACTTCCCGATGCCAGTTTCGAGGTCAGCTTCGCCTGTTCCACCGTGTTTCGCGCATTCTTGACGAGAAGCTCATTCGTCTTTGCATCGAGTGCCGCCATCGATTCTGCCTGAATCTTCTGGCGTTTAAGCATCATCGCCTGTGCTAGTGACTGCTTAAAGACCGGAAGCGTGATGATAAATGCCGAATTGATCTTTCTGACAAGATTCATGTTGCTGAATTCCATCGTCTTCAGCATCGGAATCGACTGGATCGCAACGCTCTCCGCCGTTCTCAAATCCTGAGTTCTCTGCTCTAAAAGCATCAGACACTGATTTAAGTTTGTGAGTTCAAACTGAATCGACTGATCCCCGGTCGCCTCCATATCCGCCTGTCTCTGTGCGATATAGTTCTCGATCTCTCTGCATCCCTGCTCTCCGGCAAGAATATATTTGACAAGCTCATGATAGTAGTTGACATTCGCCTCAAAAATCTGGTCGAGCTTCCGGTTGGACTGCTTGATCTCCGACTCGTACTGTTTGAGCTGAACATAGATCTTGTCGACTTCCCCGCCCATCGTGTGATATTTGTCGAGAATCTGGTCGAGCTTCTTTCTCATATTTCCGAACAGTTTATCGAAAAATCCTTTGCTCTCCTTGATCTCCTCAATATCGAATTTGTCCATGATCTTTGCAAGTGCGCCGAGCATCTGACTCGACTCGTCAAGCTGTGCCAGATTCATGCTGTTTAACACGACATCCGACACCTTTGAGATCTCCTCCGCCGCATGCGCACCAAACGTGACGATAGTCTCCATATTGTCAATCTCAATCGTGCTGACAAGCGCATCGACCTCCGCAGAATTTGTCCATTCATGATTCATCTGCTGACGATCTGCCACAATATCATACTGCTGAACAACCAGTTCATCCTTCGGCTCCTCCTGTGGTTCCGGTGCCTTTGATGATTTGCTGAAATCAAGCCCCATATCGCTATATCCTCCTCTTAAAGTTAAAGATTTTCTCACACCACCCAGGGCGCTGTGTATGCAGGGAAAGCCGATCGAAATCGGGCACCTGCTGTTCATACCGGTATGTGCCAATCTGATGTTCCTCAAAGATTCTCTCACGGAAAAACCGCTCCACACACTGATATCCGGTCGGAACAAACATCAAAATATCAAACCCGACCAGATTCAGAAATGCCATCTGAATCGAATCCTCGAGAGACATCATCTCCTCCCCGGTTATAAGATAAATCAGCTTTGGATTCTTCTTTGTAAAATCAAATCTCTGGATCATTCGCAGCAGAGATTTATCCAGATTCAAAGCTATCGACACAATCGTAAATTCCGTTCCATTTTCCCCGGTTCCGCGAATCGTCTTCCGGTCAATCAAGAGCTGAATCTTGTCAAGCAGGTAATCCTGCATCGGCTCCCGCAAAAATCCATACGGATAGGCGCGATGCTGTCGGATTTTTTCTCGCTGAAGACGACCGTTTCTGAAAAATTCCACGGCAAACGGCTTGATCGGATTCTCTGAGGCAGAAGTCAGGTTCGGAATTTTGCTGATCACCGTTACATTTTCTGTGTCTGCTGTGATCAGCTCCTTGATCGATTGCCAGTAGATCCCCATGATCCCATCTTTCACACCGGAAATCTTAGAGAAGATCACCGGTATATTGACGGTATCCGAAAATGTGCTGAAATTCGGGCGGTACTTCAACTCCTGATTCCACAGGATCGGAATCTCCTCATACATTGTCTGCAAGGTGATCGTATTCGCCTTCGCATACTGCTGTTCCCGGTAAATCCCGCTGTCCTGATACATCAGCGTGTCAAGCTCCCGCTCCGCATAGTAGGCAACCGTCCCGACTCTGAGTCCTGCGCTCGCCTCCGGATAGGACGAGAGCGAGAGCGAAAACGGATAATTCACCTCATACAGGGACGAATCTGTCAGAGCACAGGTCTCATTGAGATCCGGCTGAAAAATCACGACATCGACAGGAAGTCTCGCAATCAACCTGCAAAATATCGCCTCTTTCTCATTCTTACAACCACCAAGATAAAAGAAACCGGAAATCTCAGGCTTCTTCCATCTATGAAAGAGATCCCGCTGATAGCGCTTCAGCCAACAGATCAGGTAAACCGCCGTATTTATCAGTCGATTTAAGGAATTTGAATTTGGACTGTTTTCCCGTCGTCCTTCCTCCGCCATAACCTCCACAAAGGCTTTTCTCATCATCGGTTGAAGCTCAAAATTTTCTGAACAGACGAGATTTCGCGATAAATCTTCCAAAACCTGATTTAAATTCGGATAACTGTTTTTTCGCTTTACCTCTTGAGTCTCCTCGACTGTCGGCGGAGAAATCCGCTGATTGACAATTACAAGTCTTCGCCCGCTCCCTCGAATCGCCTGTCCGAGCTGATAGAGTTCATTTTCATAAGTAAGTTTGTCCGAAACGCCACGAATCCGGCAAAAACAATTATAAAAAAATCGTGTATCATTCCCACGCTCTCCCGCAGACTCTTTGATTTGCTCAATCAGATCGATTTTTGCGGAAAGCCAGACATTTGTCGCAGGAATCAGAGAGGACACTCCCGAAAATCCCCCGCCGTACAAGCGTTCTTGGCTCTGCTCAGTCTCGAGCTCCTCGCGAATCTGCTTTAAATCAAAGGAGTCCGGAAAATTCTGTGCCCCGCCCGCTCCAAATGCTGACACCGGTATCTCCTCCGAGATCTCCGATTGCGGGTCCACACTCCGGTAAGCGTCATCCCCGTGATACTCTAAGATCACCAGATCACAGCCTGCCTGCGTGAGTACCCGCATCAACAGCAGTTCGTAAATGCTGATCTCCCCCTCATAGAGAATCTTTGGAAGTTTCTCCTCTCCGAGATGGTTGACGATCCGCTCAAATCGGTAATAGAGCCAGCACATGAACTTGATATATGCATTTTTCAGCATATTATCATTTTTCCCACTCTCACGCAGGTGAAGCAGTGTTGCATAGATCGCGCCGGATACATTTGCCCTCTGCCTCTCATTCATCCGCGGAAGCCATTTTTTGAGTCTCTGCGAGAAAAAGTTCTGGTCAATCTCAAACGCGGTCCCCATCATCTCCTGATAATAATCGAGCTGGCGCTGATCGGGATTCTTTAATTTTCCCTCCACAATCACTCCGGACAGGCGCGCCGTCTCGTAATATTTTCGGATAAATGCATGAACCTGTGAATTATATTCATGGATTCGACAGGCGTAAATCCCCCTGCGATTCCGTTTTCCCAGTTCCAGGAAATAATCATCGGGATTTTGCAGTGAAACACGCTCTAGCATGATGACTCTCTCCTTTCCGGTCTACTTACTCATCAAAAAAAATCCAAACCAAGCCCCGACAACTCCACCGAGAATATGCGTAAAGTTAGAGATGTTGCTCGGCACGAAAATTCCTTCATAGATCTGCCCGCCCAGATAAAAGATTGCGACGAGAAGAAACGTCAGCGGTATGTAGTGTTCCCGGATACTCGTAAATGAGGAGAGCAGGATAAAGGCGGATACCACCCCGCTCGCCCCCAAAAGCTGAGTATGTGGAAACAGAAGGAAACTTGCAATTCCCGTCACAAACGCCGTGATCAATATGACGACCAATAGATTCAGAGAACCGTACTTTTCTTCCAACATTGGTCCGATAATCAGAAGAAGCGTCATATTTCCAAGCAGGTGATCGAGACTGGCATGTCCAAAGACATGACCGATCAGCCGAACATAGGTAAACGGACTCGACAGCGAAGCTCGATATACGCTGAAAAACATGGTTGTGGTTCTTCCTCCACTGAGCCACCCCATCAGCCATGCGACCAGACAGATCAGCGCAAAGCAAAGCACAACCGGAGAATTAAAAGAAATGCTCCATCCTCTACTGTTTTTCAATCGTTTTCCCCCTCTCATCCGTCCTGGCGCCCTTCCTTTCCGACCTCCGACAGAATCTCCGTTATCTTTCCCATTGACAGACTGCGATTTTCTTTTTTGCATCCCCGCTCCTTCTATAATGAAACGAAAAATGGCGAAAGCATACGGACAGAACTCAATCTGTTCTCTCCAGACGCTTTCGCCAAACTCATCAAAATCTCCTGCGACTGAAGCCGGGAGAATCTCCTCTATCATCCAAAAACTGCTATAACTTCGTACGTGAACTTAACCTCGTACTTAATTCCTACTTGATTTTCTACTTAACCTTCCACCTCACGTCCTACTTGTGTGCAGTCAGTAACTTTCTTACCACATCGATCGGAATGACCATAAATGCCAGAACCAGGCAGATCAGCCAGGACTTCAGGCTCAGGCTCTCAACACTGAGCACCTCTCCGCCAAAGGTGACAAACACAAACTGCATCACAAAGATCGACAGCATAACGAGAAGGAAATTCTTATTTCTCATCAGGTTCTCAAACGGATTGATGTGAGCGGTTCTCGCATTGAATCCGTTGAATGTGATCGCCATCATAAACGTTGCAAACAGTGCCGATTTGAGGTAGGTCATATCGACATCTCCGAACAGGTTTCTGATCGGTGCAAAGAAGAGAATCGACAGACAGATAACGGTAATATAAAGTGCACTGATAATTACCTCAATCAGCATATCTTTCGTGACAATGCTCTCATTTCTCGGAACCGGTTTGTCTTTCATATACTCTCGAAGTGCCGGCTCACTTCCGAAGGCGATCGCCGCAAGGGTATCCATTGCAAGGTTGATCAACAGAAGCTGAATAACCGTCAAGATTACATTTTCACCCAAAAGCGGTCCAATAAAGCAGGACAGAACCGCCGACACATTTACCGTCAGCTGGAAGATCAGGAACTTGCGGATGCTCTTAAACATTGTACGTCCGTACAGGATTGCCTTCTCAATCGAGGAGAAGTTGTCGTCGAGAATCGTGATGTCTCCCGCCTCCTTTGCAACCTCCGTACCGCTTCCCATTGCAAATCCAACATCCGCTTTTTTCAGAGCCGGGGAATCGTTGACACCGTCTCCTGTCATTCCGACTACCTCCTCGAGCTCCTGTGCCAGTCTCACGAGACGGCTCTTGTCCGTCGGAAGTGCTCTTGCGACAACTCTCAGATGCGGAAGAATCTTCTTCATCTCCTCGTCGCTCTTCTCTGCCATCTCCGCAGAAGTCAGAGCGACATCTTCCGGATTCACAAGCAGACCTGCCTCTTTTGCGATTGCGACAGCGGTCTCTTTTCGGTCACCGGTTACCATGACAACCTGAATTCCCGCATTCTGTACCTCATGGATCGCATCAGCTGCCTCCTTGCGGACGTTATCACGGATACTGATCACACACACGAGAGTCAGATCGCCCTCATCAGACTCGCCCTCTCTCTTTGCAACTGCAAGAAGTCTCATCGAACGTCCTGCCTGTGCATCCATATGCGCGATCAGGTAATTCTTCTCAACGAGTTCTTTCGTCTCACCGTTCTCATCAATGTAATGCGTACATCTCTCAATGATTCGCTCCGGCGCACCTTTGATGTAAGTCATGCTCTTGCCATCGCGCTGAACGGTTACGCTGGAAAATTTCTTTGCGGAATCAAACGCGTTAAAGTTTCTCGCCTCTTCCTTCGCAATCGAATTTACAACCTTTGAGTCAATCAGGTATGCCATCAGTGCACGGTCGGTGCTGTTTCCACCGATGATCGAGCCATTTGAGGCAACTGCACTGTTGTTGATTCCGGTTCCGATGATCACATCCTCTGCAAGATTGGACGGCATCTTGGAAAGCTCCTTAAATGGAACAACATTTCCTGTCACAAGCTCTACAACAGACAGGCGACCCTCGGTGATCGTACCGGTCTTATCGCTGAAGAGAATGCTCAAACTTCCTGCGGTCTCAAGACCGTTGATCTTTCTGACGAGGACGTTGTCCTTTGCCATTCTAAGGCTCTGAAACGACAGCAGAATCGAGGTCAGCATCGGCAGACCCTCCGGCACTGCACAGACAATGACCGTGATTGCGACGGTAATCGCATCGAGAAGCAGGCGAATCCATCCATAAATTCCAGTCGGAAGCGCGCCCGTTATAAACGTCTTTGCAAGAATTCCTACAACGATTGCACCTGCGCCGATATAGCCAAACTTGGAAATCTGCTGAGCGAGAACGCCGAGCTTTACCTGAAGCGGAGTCTGTCTCGTCTCCTCCTGCACCTCAAGCGCAAGCTCTCCGAACAGCGTCTTGTCTCCGACTACCCTGATCTCTATATAGCCTTCTCCGCCACAAACGACGGTTCCGCGATATGCATAATGCTTATTGAGCAAATCTTTCACATCATACGAAGTCTTCTCATCCGGACACGGAATCTTCGTTGCCTCCTCAGTCTCACCGTTGAGTGCTGCCTGATCGACCTTGAGAGCACCTTCCACGACAACTCCATCTGCCGAAATCTTGTCGCCCGCCTGAAGATACACGAGATCTCCAACCACAACCTCACTCACATGAATCTCGAGAAGTTTTCCGTCTCGAATGACTTTTGCGATCTCCTTTGCCTCTTCCTCTTCCTTGAGGGCAGACGCCTTGTTTTCCTGTTTGTTCTCACTGATCGATGCAACTCCATTTGCAATCACAATCGCAATCAGAATTCCTACCGGCTCAAACCATTCCGCCTGTCCGAGCAGAAAAAGTCCGATCTGAACAACCAGTGCGACCAGCAAAATCATAATCATCGGATCCTTGAAACCTTCAAGAATCTTTTTCCACAACGGGTCCGCCGGAATCTGCGTCAGCTCATTCGAGCCATGCTGTTTGCGACTCTCTTCTACCTGTTTTGATGACAGTCCCTGCAACTTCATTTTTTTCTCCTATTTTCTCCTATCTTTTCCCTAATCCGGAACCAAAGTCTGAATTAAATTCCAAATCGCATTCTGGATCAAATTTTGAATCAACTTCTGGGTCCATATTGAGAATTTTTTCGGCAATCTCGTCAAGAAATTGTCTAAACAATATTTTATAAAATATCTCGTTTTTTGTCAATATATGCTTGGTGTGAATACAAAAAACCTTTGCGCTTCCATTCCTATCCGTGTCCAGTAAGAAGATTTGTTTTCACAATCTCATCGAGCTGTCTCGCAATCCCTGAGAACTTTTGGTTCAAGTCCAGTGTCTTCACGCTGATCCGATTTCCACCGATCACAAACTCGCAGTCCGGCGTGATCTCCTCCTCCGTCTTCGCATACAAAAGAAGTCCCGATACCTTCCCGCTCCCCATGACATCCTGATTTTTTACATAGGTAAAGATCTGATAAAGGTTTCCAGAGTGAATCGTCTCCTTCTCATAATGGCTCTGCATCGTGTGACCGTAATATTTTGCGTCAATAATCAAAATCTCATCACCCAATCGCAAAAAAATATCCGTCTGCATCACCGGAAGGAAATGAATCATCCGAGACTGTGGTCTTTCCGTCAAATTCCACTTCACCTGCGCTGACCGCACCTCATTGAGTTCCGGGTGATGACACCTGATATACTCCAGAATAAACTTCTCGTAGAGCCGGTGCATCGATTCTTCCGAAAATGTCATCATCCGGTATCCACCTGCCTCCTCCGTCTGGATCATCCCCTCGTCAACGAAATAGCAGAGATTGAGAAGCATCTCATAATTCGCGTTTCCGCGCTCGTAGCGAAGCGACTCCCAGCAGATCTTGGAAACGTCCACCGAATCCACCTCATGAAAGAAGGAAATCAGTTTTTTGAGCCTTGCCCGCCTTGCCCTCTTCACCTGTGAATCCCGAATCAGAGTTTCCATCGTTGCCTTTAAAATCTGATTGAACAGGTTGTTTACCGACATCTCCTCACACTCGCACTGCATCTGTCGTTTTCTCTGAATCTGATTGCGGATGGTTCCTGCAATCAGCAACTTTCCGCGCACAGTCGACAAATCTTCCTCACGATTCACATACGTCCGATAAAGTCCCTGTTTTAACTGACGGGAAATTCCGCGAAACAAAATCTCCGCAAAGAGATCCGAGATCTCCTCAAACTCCTCCGCAACCACATCCTCATAAGAGTTCTGGCGTAGCACCTGAAATGCATACGCCAGCATGTAATAAACATTTTTGATGAAAATTCCTTTGTCCTTCATAAATCTTTACTTTAATAAGTCCATAAATCTTCGATAAATCCTACATAAATTGTCTATCAAATTTTTGTCGTCTATTCACGACCCGGTCTTCCCGATTTACTTTATTTTTCCCTATTTTTTCGTCTCCAACACGCCTTTCAGCCGCCTCTCCCATCCTGCCAGTCGTTCTCTCTCGTCAAACCAGTACTCGCGAAGCATCGGGAGAATGTCGTAATTCACAACCATCTTCATCCACTCCAATGTACAGGTTTCCCGATTCTGTCCGCAAAAATAACTGTGACCGATGCAAAATCCATCTCCAAGAGAGTCATCCTCCCGAATCTCCCGATTTAAGTCCACGATCTGTTCAATCAGCCGGTCAAACACTTCATTTTGCAGGAATTTCTGATAATTTTGAAAACCCTCAGATGAGAATCCAGGCTCCATCTCAAAGAAACTGAACCGCCTGCGCAGAGCATAGTCGATCATCGCAAGACTTCGATCCGCCGTGTTCATCATACCAATCAAATAGAGATTTTCCGGCACTGAAAACAGTGTCTGGCTGTACGCCAGCGTCGCCGGTGTTCTCCGATACTCCTTTTCAATCAGCATCAGAAGTTCACCAAAAATTCGACTCAAGTTTCCACGATTGATCTCATCAATCAGAAAGAAATATTCATGGTCAGGATCTTTCTCTGCCTGTTTGCAGGCGCGATAAAAGATTCCCTCTCTGAGCTTAAATCCCTCTCCGACCGGCTTGTAACCCATAATAAAATCTTCATACGAATAACTCTGGTGAAACTGGATCAGACGAATTCTTGACTCATCCTTTTTTCCCATCATCGCATACGCGAGGCGCCTTGCCGTAAACGTCTTTCCGACTCCCGGGGCTCCCTGCAAGATCAGATTCTTCTTATTTTTTAGCAGAGCCACAAGCGTGTTAAAATCCTCTTCCCCGATATAAACTTCGCTCAGAAAATCCTCTTTTGTATAAGGCGTATAAGATTCAAGTTCAGACTCCGATTCATATTGACATGGACCCTGATCACATGGAGAGGATTCACAATTCGATTCTCCATTGTTATTCCAACTCGCGATCGGTTCTCGACTTCTGTCCCGATATCGTGCTTCCCTCGACTCTCGATCTCTGTTGTGACCTCTATCTTGCCCTTTATCCCGATTTCTATCTCGATCGTGATCCTTCTTGCCCCGATTTCCATAAAAACGACTCACAAAAAATGCGAGATCAGTCGTCATCGTGATCTTCTCCGGATCGGGATAACAAGACTCATCTGACAAATCCCGAAACATCTGGTCTAGCTCCGAATCCCTGCGGATCACATCCCGAATCTCCTCATAAAGCTGGTACGTTCCTCTGACATTCAGAATTGCATCTCCGCGAATCGGCAAAAAATCCGACTTCACCGCCTGCGCGAGCGCAAGTGCATCCGAGTATTTATACACATAGTACTGATCCGGATTTTTCAGCCACAGATACGTTGTGATTGCATTTGCCATCTGATAGTGATGATTCCACGTTCCATCATCGTACTTCATCCGAAGCCAGTCCGCCGATGCCTGAAACTGACCAATCCTTAAAGCAAGATCCTCCGACTCATCAAACAGACTGCGAAACATACTCCGAACCGCCTCTGCGTCAGCACTCGCAAACTGACCAATCATCCTGCGCGGATAATTACTCCGGTTTGCAAGCAGATTTGCCGTCTTTTCTGTTGCCTTCATAAACATCTGCCGAAAATCATCCGCCTCAAAATCCCAGTATCTCTGAAAATGCAGGATTGCTCTCCATTTATAGCGTTCCCTGTTCCAGTGTTCCGGGAAATACTTCTTGTAGGCAGAAAGAATCTCTGCCAGATTTTCCGGATGAAACATCTCCTCATTCCGCCCTTCTCTATTTATTCTATCCTTTTCAATCCACTTTTCTCGGTTTGCACTTTTATTTTCTCATAATATTAAAAACTTTTAAAATATAAGTCCATATTTTTTTATTAAAAACTGGTCGACATCTACCTGATCACGCTCTTTCACATACTCAATTTCTGCCTTTGTAAAAACAGGTAAAGAAAATTTCTCTATATATTTTTTTTGATAACAGTAATATCCACCTTCTATGCTGTAACTGGTGTTTTGAACATAATAATCCATAATTGCTGAATTTAAAACTTTACTCAAAAAGCCAAGCTCATATTTATCATTTTCAAATACTGCATATCCATTGCAGAACAAAGTATCCTTATTTTCCACATAATAGAATTTCGGTTTTTGTGAAAATGTCGGAAACAACAATTTCTTTCCATATTTGTTTAATCCCTGTGTTCTTCCATATGCATACCAACCCTGTTTGTTTTTCTTTCCTTTATCTCGAGAATCTAGGATCTCCTTTTGTGTCAGTAAATACTTATACGTCCTAAAATAACGTTTTTTTAAAACATCTTCAGGTATAATTGTATATCCCTGATCTGCATGTACATATGGAAAAATAATATAACGCTGCGCTTTTAAAAGAGTCTCACATTTTTTTAATTCTGGAATTTTATAAATTGGTTTTATGAGTTCAGAATCTAACTCATACCGTTCTCCCCCTGCTGTCACAAAAAATCCATCTTGATCTTTCTGTGCAAAATAAACCTGATCTTTTAATGTTGCAATTCCTGTTCTAACAAAATCTTTAATTAAGGTACCCTGATTTTCAATTCTATGCAAATTTTCCCATGTTTGCCGATTTACCAACTTCCAGCCTTCTTGATCTAACTGGCAAATTGGCATTTTGCAAAATCTAATATCTTTAAGTTCTTTTTCAATACACTCTGCTCGATCCATAACCGCATACTCAAACTCTTCCTGTTTTTTTCTTGAAAGAAATAAAATGCAATTATAAGTACGAACTGGTTTAAATACCATATTTTCTCCAAAGTCTAGAATTCTTCTCAAGAAAGCATGTTCTTTCAAATATTTTCTTAACTCTAAAGCAGATTTAATTGTCAAGAAATTATTTGGAACAATAAATCCTAATCTTCCATCTTCTGAGAGTTGATCCATAGCATGTTCAATGAATGCATAAAAAATATTAAAAGTACCATTTACCGTCGTTTCAAAAGTATTTTTCAAAAATTCTATGGTATCTTTACTCAAATCGTGTGGATTCACATATGGAGGATTTCCAATCACATACGAAAAACCAATTCTCTGATTTAAATGAAAAGTATCTTTCCATCTCTCTTTCAGACTATTTTTGCATACGATATGAGGAATTTCACTTATTTCCTCCCCATACTTTTTGGTCAAAAGTCTCATAACCAATTTGCATCTTCGCACATTATCCTTGTTGATATCTATTCCAAAAATATGATCCCTCAGCAACTTTTTAATGGAAATCTGAAACCTTTCATGAATATATTCGATTGCAGAAACTAAAAAAATTCCACAACCACAACCAGGATCTATAATCGTAATCGTATCATCCCACACCATCAAGTCAGAAAACAAATTTTGAACAATGTAATCTGCAATATATTTGGGAGTAAAAACAATTCCATTTTCCGTTGTCTCCTGGTTTTCCAGCAAAAACTCAAATAGCTCTATCACCGATTCGATTGTTCCTGAAAAACCACTTGTTGACAACTCATATGCTACTTGTTCTGCTTTCTCAGAACCTATTAAAAAATTTTGTTCTGGATGTAATGCATATTCAAAAATTCCATTTTCAATTTCATCCATCTCAAATTTTTCTAATTTCTGTATAATAGAACGATAGTCTTTTATACGGTTACTCTTTTCCATTTAAGTTTCTTTCTCCAATTATCCTATCTTACACCAACAAATTTTGTATCTGGTAACGCTCTGAATAAATCTCCAGAATCTCTTTTACAAAATTTTGAAAGTTCAATTCCTCATACTCTATGTTAAAATCTTCTGAAATCAGTCCTGCTTCTTTCAACTGATTGCTATTCGAGAACAAAAGAGGCTGCTCTTTATCAAAATCAACAATCAATAGAGCACATCTTTCATAACTATAATCTGGACCTCCAATTTCTCTACGATTGATTCCACTGAAAAAGCTAATATATTTTTCAAGATCCGTCTGTTTCTTTTTAAATCCAACCACCTTCTGTTTTACCAATTGATCATCATATTCATGAGTTGGAATCAGATAAACTTCTCCTAAAACAATATTGGAATAACGCATATGAAGATTTTGCGCCTCTGCAAAAGTTCTCTCAAAAAGAGTGTCCGCATTCTTTGCTAGACTACTCATCTGACTTCTCACATTTACAATCAGTGTATTCTCTGAATATTCTTCCCCATAAAGATCCACTTTTCTCAAAAATGCCAATGGTCCCCAACTAATTAACGTTGGGATCGGTTCTATGTTAGAAGGAACAATGCAGATGTCCTGATCTTTTTGCTTTAAAAAACCTGCTATTTTTAATTCTGGTTTTGTTTCATAAAGATGAGGATAAATATTATCAGGGCATACTCCTGCTTCTATGAATTCCTGTTTTACACCGTCATGGATAAGATTAATCAGGCTAGAGGATCGAATCACTGATTCTTTTCCTCTAGCACCATCCTCAAGAATCGCTTCTTCTATTAGTTTCTTAAACTTATACAACTGTTTATCCATAAACATACGATCCGTCCCTCCCCTTTTTCTTATTGTACCTTAAGAAATTCTACTAATCGTGAACTCCCCCGACTTAAAGAAGTCGAAACTTCCTGATTAAAAATATCTTGCTAAGTGTTCCTAATTATATCATATTTTTATTTTTCGTCCAATAAACGAATGCAATTATACACAGAATAAGCTGTACGGTCGAGGATGCCGGTGTGCCAAGGCCAATCTCAAACAGCGTCGCTCCTGCCATCTTGCTCACTGCATAGGCAATCGGAATTCTCACTCCAAATGCGCCGATCAATCCCTGGATCATCACAAACAAGGTCTTCTCGCATCCGTTGAAATATCCGATGAAACAGAACAAAAACGGAGTCAGGAAACAGTCAATGCCGTATGCTTTTAAATAGCTATGAGAAGCGACAATCACATCCAGATCCTTTGAGAACAGACTACTCAGGATATCTCCATGAATGTACGCAAGGAATCCCATAAACGCACCTGCAAGGAATGCCGTAACCATTCCCGATTTCAGCGCCGATTTTGCGCGCTCCGGCTTTCCCGCTCCACGGTTCTGTGCCGTAAATGCCGACATCGACTGCATAAACGCCGAGGTGACAAGCATCATAAATACGCAAACTTTCTCTGCAACGCCAACTCCGGCAGATGCCGTCACACCAAAGGTATTGACGATCATCTGAAGAACCAGAAATGAGGTTCCCACCAGAAATTCCTGAAGAGCAACCAGTGTTCCAAGTCTCAGTTCTTTTCCGATCACCCTGCCGTGAAAACGCACATCCTCCCGCTTTAAAAAAAACGGAAGTTGCTTTCTTCTGACAATTCCAAAAGACACCAGCACACTCACTGCCTGGGCAAGCACCGTCGCAATGCCTGCTCCCAGCGCACCTAAATGGAAGCCTGCGACAAGAACAAGGTCCCCCACAATATTGACCACACACGCAATGCAGACTGTCACAAGCGGAGTCTGGGAATCTCCGATTCCTCGAAAGACCGCACTGAGCACGTTGTAAGCGACAATAAAAAGAGAACCTGCTCCGCAGATTCGGATATAAGTGGTCGTCTCCCGAAATGCCTCCTCCGGTGCATGGAGCATGATCGCAATCCGCTCTGCAAATGTCAACAACATTACAGTTAAAATCAGTCCAAAGACCAGAAACAGACAGATTCCGCTTCCGATCGCCTCCCCCGCCTCTCTTGGCTTTTTCTGTCCAATCTTCTCCCCAACGAGAATTGTGATTCCCATTGCAAGACCCGTAATCACATTTGTCACCGTCTGAAGCAGATTACTTCCAGATGCAACACCGGAGACATCCGCGGTTCCCGCAAACCGTCCGACTACCAGAAGATCGACACCTCCATAAAGTGCCTGCAAAAACAAGCTGAAAAAAATCGGGATTGCAAACATAATCAGACTCTTAAAGACGCTTCCCTCCGTCAGACTTCTCATTTTTTGTTTCATTTTCCTCTCTCCTCGTATCTGCCATTTTTCTTACTTTTTCTGTTTTTCTCGTCTTTTTCCCTACCTCTATCTCGAACAGCAACCTGCTTGTGATACCTCACCTATAGAGGAGGGGGACATCTACTCCTGCGCCGAGTGCGCATCCTATCATATAAATAAAAAAAGCTGGACAGGACGCAGATATTTCAATCTACCGCCTTATCCAGCTTATCATTTCTTCTGAATGATTCACCCTCCGAACGAGCACCTGTATTATAGCAAATTATAAAAAAATGTCAAGCTCCGATTAGCCTTGACGAATCCCCTGGAAATACGTTATGCTGAAGATGCACTCACGAGTTTACAGAAAGGATTTTTTATTTGCTATGAGTTCTTCAATCAACCAGCATTTCACTCCGTGGAAGCTCTTGCAGTTTGCCACTCCGTCAATCATCATGATGATGTTCATGTCACTCTACACGATTGTGGATGGAATTTTTATCTCCCGTTTTGTCGGAAGCAATGCACTTTCATCTTTAAATATCGTTTTTCCCGTCCTCAACGTCGTGATCGCGGTTGCGACAATGTTCGGAACGGGCGGAAATGCAATCATCAGCCGTTATCTCGGGGAGCAGAAACCGCAGGAAGCCAGAGAATGCCTGACCCAGTTCGTCGTTGTCAGCCTGATTTTCAGCATCGTGATTCTGATCCTGACTCAGTTTTTCCTGACTCCGATCTCCCTGTTTTTAGGTTCCAATGAGGTGCTTCTTGACGACTGTCGAATCTATCTGTCGATCGCAGTCAGCTTTGCCCCGGCATGCACGCTCCAGTCCCTGTTTCAGTCCTATCTGGTGACTGCCGGTCATCCGGGATTCGGTCTGTTTCTGACAATCGGGGCCGGCATCCTAAATGCCGTCCTCGACTACGTTCTGATCGTCCTCTGCAATCTTGGAATCGGCGGTGCCGCACTTGCAACGGGAATCGGTCAGTCCGTCCCCGCGATCGCCGGAGTCTGCTTCTTTCTTTTTTCCAAGAGAGAGCTGCACTTTACCCGGTTTCATCTGCGTCCGAAGGAGCTTCTTCTTGCCTGTTACAACGGCTCTTCCGAGATGGTCACCCAGCTTTCTAATGCAGTCGTGACCTTTCTCTTCAATATTGTGCTGATGAATCTCGCAGGTGAGCATGGAGTCGCAGCGATCACAATCCTGCTCTACGGACAGTTTCTGTTTAATGCGTTCTATCTGGGATTTTCAATCGGCATCAGCCCGATTGTCGGCTTTCAGTATGGCGCACGTAACAAAAAGGAGCTTGAGAACGTTTATCGGATCTCCTTCGTCTTTGTCGGAGCTTCGTCGATCGTTCTTCTGTTTGTCGCGATCTCACTCTCACGCCCACTTGTGACCGTGTTTACACAGGACCCGAAGACACTCTCGCTTGCAGTGACCGGATTTCCGATTTTTGCGTTCAACTTCCTGTTCAGCGGACTCAACATCACATCATCCGGATTTTTCACGGCACTCTCAAACGGAAAGATCTCCGCGATCCTCTCATTCAGCCGGACCCTTGTTTTCACCGTGATCTCCCTGCTCGTGCTTCCGCCGATCCTCGGAATCAATGGTGCCTGGGTTGCAATTCCGACCGCTGAATTTTTCACACTTCTGCTGTCGATCGCAATGCACTTAAAATATTTCCTTCGTCCGGGTCCAAAAAACTATTTTTCTACGACATAATAAACACTTATTAAATTCAAGTCGACGCTCGCAGGGCGCAATCACGCCCTGCTCTTTACATTTCCGATCGCTCAATCGCCGCTGTTGCAATCTGCTCCGGTGTGATCGGAAGCTCATAGAAACGCTTTCCGACCGCCCGGCAGACTGCGTCTGCGATCGCCGGGAGAGGGGTATTGATCACAACCTCGCCGATCGACTTTGCTCCAAACGGTCCCTCACTCTCATAACTGCTCTCAAATGCAACCCGAATCCGTCCGATGTCAGCACGCGTCGGAATCTTGTACTGCATCAGAGAATTTTCCAGAACCTGTCCTCGCTTTGTATAAGTGATATTCTCCGTCAGCGCCATTCCGATTCCTTGAAGGATTCCGCCTTCTGCCTGCACTCTCGCAAGGTTCGGATTGATCGGCGTTCCACAGTCGACAACACCCACGTAGTCGATAACTTCGACCTCTCCGGTCTCAAGATCCACCTCGACCTCCGCCGCACCGACCATGAACGGTGGCGGGGAGAGCTTGGAACTGTTCGTCACCGTCGCCTCGAGTGCAATGTCATTTCCACACATCGAGTCAGTCGCAAGATCTACCAGAGAAACCTTGCGCACCGTATCTTCTGCATCTCTGACAGATTTTTCCTCTGTGTCCGCTGTTGTTTCTGCACCCTCGTCCTCATTCTCCACATAAACCCATTTTCCATCGAAGCTCACATCCTCGGGCGCACATCCAAGTTTCTTTGCTCCGAGTTTACAGATCTGATCGCGAATTTGCAGAGCGCACTTTTCGACTGCCTTTCCGGTTACATACGTTGTGCTTGATGCATAGGAGCCGGAATCATAAGGGGAGAAATCCGTGTCCGCTCCGCAGACTGTGATGTCATCGATCGGGCACTCAAGCACCTCCGCTGCAATCTGCGCAAGAATCGTATCGCACCCTGTTCCCATATCCGCCGCACCGATCGCAAGCGTGTAGAATCCATCGTCATTGACCTTGATTGTCGCACTTCCGACATCGACTGAGCCGATTCCGGAGCCCTGCATCGCCATACCAATTCCAACAGCACGGACTTTTCCATTTCCCATATCGCGAACCATCTTTTTGTGATCCCAGTCCACCATCTCGCGGACTTTTTTCAGACAGCGGTCAAGCGCACAGCTTGTATTGACCTGACCGTAGTAGGCAGGCATCACATCGCCCTCTTTTACGATATTCTTCTCGCGGATCTCAAATGGGTCCATGTTGAGACGCTGTGCAAGCTCATTGACTGCCGACTCAACTGCAAAAAGTCCCTGCGTCGCTCCATATCCGCGGTAAGCGCCCGACGACATGCGGTTTGTATACACCACATCGTTGACAAATCGGAAGGCTTCCGCTTTTCCGTAAAGCGGGATCGATTTGTGGCCGGAAAGTCCAACGGTTGTCGGTCCATGCTCCCCGTAAGCGCCCGTGTTCGACAGTGTGTAGAGGTCAATTCCCCGCACAATTCCATCCTTCGTCGCCCCAAGGCGCACATGCATCTCCATCTCGTGACGCGGGGTCGATGCCGTCATACTCTCCTGGCGTGTGTAAATGATCTTCGACGGTTTCTTCGTCATCCAGGTCACAAATGCCGGATAAACCTCACAGACTGAGGTCTGTTTTGCCCCAAATCCACCTCCGATTCTCGGCTTGCTGACTCGAATCTTTGACTTGGGAATGTGGAGCGCATTTGCGAGAATGCGACGACAGTGGAAGACGATCTGTGTCGAGCTGAACACATTCAATCGCCCATAAGGGTCAATCGAACAATAGGTGCGAAACGTCTCCATCATCGTCTGCTGGCACGCTTTCGTGTGATAGACACGATCAATCACAATGTCACAATCTGCCAAAACCGCGTCAATATCACCGTCCGAAGATTCTGCATGGGCACAGAGATTGCGCTTGTTGTCCGCTCCGACCGGACAAAGACTCTCCCAATTTTCCTCCGGATGGACAAGGACCGGATTGTCCTTTGCAGTGTGAAAATCGAGAACCGGATCAAGCACCTCATACTTTACTTTTATCATCCGAAGTGCCTTGTCAACACACGCCTCATCCTTTCCGGCAACAATCGCAACGACATCCCCGATAAAGCGCACATGGCGATCAATGATCAGGCGATCATACGGGCTTGCCTCCGGGTAAGTCTGTCCCGCCTGTGTGTAACGTCTTCCATTCTGGTCAATATCCCTCCAAGTGTAAATCACTTCGATTCCCGGCACCCGCATTGCAGAAGTCGTGTTTACCTCCTGCACTATCGCATTGGCATACGGGGAGCGCAACAATTTGACTATCAGGCAGTTCTGAGGAGCCAGATCATCCATGTAGACCGGCTGTCCCGTCACAAGCTGCATCGCGTCTTTCTTTCGCACAGCATGATTTACAATAAGATTTCCTTCGCGTTTCATTTTTTCCTCTCCTCCTCTCCCTGCACAGGCTTTTTCTCCTGCTGTTTGTTCTTTTTCCAGTCCAGAAATGCGAGAATTCCACGAAGCTGTCCCTCATATCCGGAACAACGGCAAAGATTTCCGGCAAGGTACTCCTTGATCTCCTCCTCGCTCGGGAATTCGTTTTCCCGAAACAGTGCAAGCGCATTCATGATAAATCCCGGATTGCAAAATCCACACTGCTCGGCACCCTGATCGGCAATAAAAGCTCCAAACTCCGCTGCCTCCTCCTGAAGCCCCTCTAATGTTGTTACTGTTCTTCCATCCACGCGCACTGCCAGAACAGAGCAGGACAACACCGGTTTTTCATCCAGAAAGACCGTGCAGAGACCGCAATTTGAAGTCTCGCATCCTCTCTTTACACTGTAACAGCCCATCCTTCTGACCAGATCAATCAGAAGCATATCCGGCTCGATCTCCTCGCTCACCTTTCTTCCATTTAGTACAAATGTAATCTGCATCGACTGTCTTCCCTTCTCTCAACTCCACAAAATTTCACCATTTTCATTTTTATCTTTCTTGGCGATTCGCACGATTCGCAAATCATTTCTCACGTCATTCAAGTCGCTCGACTGCACGTCTCACAAGAACTCCCGCCAAGTGTCTGCGGTACTGCGCACTTCCACGCAAATTGCTGTCTGTCACAATCTCCGCTCTCACCTTTTCAGAAATTGCCTGCGCCAGATCTGCATTCTGCTTCTGCAACTCCTCCACAAACTGCGCCGACACGCTCATCAGGACCGCTCTTGCCGGGCGAGCGCCAATCGCAATGCGGTAGCTTCCATCCTCCTCCCTTGCCGTCGCACATGTCAGAACCGGAAAATCCGTCTTCGTGTTCCGGACGGACTGATAGCAGAAATCCGCATTTTCTTTATGTACAATCACTTTGACGAGGATGTCTCTTCCCGCTCCCTCGCGCGCAAACGTCTCAAGCGGGACGATTCCGCCCTTGTACAGCTCGACTTCCGTCTTCATCGCCAAAAACATCGTCAAGACATCGGAAAATCCAAATCTTCCAAAAATGCTTCCGCCAACGGTTGCCAGATTGCGAAACTGCACACCAACAATGTGGCGCACTGACTCCCGAACCGCTCCATCTGTGTAGGCTTCAAGTCCCGCATGAAGCTCCAAATCGCGCAGAGTCACCATCGCACCAATCTCAAAGCGATCCTCCTTCTCCTCAATCTGATTTAAACCAAGTCCGGACAGATCAATCGCAGTTCCGACTCTGCCATGTCCCATTTTCAGCCAGAGCATTCCTCCTATTACCCGATTTGGCTTTTTCTGATTCAGCTCCCAGGCTTCCTCAAGGTTCTCCACCCGCCTGTACTCCCGGATTGTCATCATAATCGTGATCTCCTCTTATCTTTTTCTCTTGTCTTTTGTCTTTTTCTTTTATCTTTATCTTTTTCTTTTATCTTTCCCACATGTTTTCTTTGTTTCTTTTCCAGAACATTCTAAACCTCACTCTATTATATCTTTCATTTTAACATACTTTCTGCTATAATACCGTTGTTGTTTTATTTCTACAACGAATTTTTTTACTGTTCACGCATTGCGCAAACAGTAAAAAATCTTTTCAAAAGAGGGAGAACATTATGAAAAAGAACATCAAACAGTTATCGGCAATTTTTCTGTCTATGGCACTTGCATTTGGCACGACCGCGTGCGGAGGAAATGCTGGTTCCGTTTCTTCATCTGCTGAGACTTCTTCTGAGGTAGCTTCTGAAACAGCCGCTGAGACGAGCGCTGAGAATACCGCTGAGGAAACCGCTTCGGCAGACAGCACAGACGCAACTGTCACCTATCCGCTCACCGTCACCGACCAGCTCGGACGTGAAGTCACGATCGAGAAAGAGCCGGAGTCTCTTGTGAGTGGTTACTATATCTCCACCAGCCTGATGATTGCACTCGGACTTGACGAGAAACTCGTCGGTGTAGAGGCTAAGGCTGACACCCGCAACATTTACAAGCTCAGCGCACCGGAGATTCTCGATCTTCCGAGCGTTGGAACTGCAAAGGAATTTGATTTAGAGGGATGCGCATCCCTGAATCCGGATCTCGTGATCGTTCCGGCAAAATTAAAGGATTCGATCCCGGCAATGGAGGAGCTTGGTCTCACCGTTCTCGCTGTAAAACCAGAGAACCAGGATCTGCTCTTTGACGCCATCGATCTGATCGATCAGGCTACGAACACGGTTTCTGAGGGTGAAAAGTTAAAATCTTACATCACAGACTCTCTTGACAACTTAACCGAGACCTTAAGCTCTGCTGAAGACACCCCGTCTGTATACCTCGGCGGAAACAGCGCTCTGCTTGAGACTGCCGGTCCGGCTATGTATCAGTCCAGCCTGATCGAGAATGCAAAGGGTGCAAATGTTGCAGCCGAGATCAGCGATTCCTACTGGGCAGAGGTTTCCTACGAGCAGATCCTCTCCTGGAATCCGGACTACATCGTTCTGGCCTCTGATGCTTCCTACACGACCGATTCCGTCCTCACTGACAGCGCACTTGCAGATTGCAACGCAGTCAAGGAGGGACAGGTTGTAAAACTTCCTGATGAGATCGAGTCTCTCGACTCTCCGGTTCCGGCAGGCTTCCTTGGAAGCATCTACCTTGCTTCTGTTCTTCATCCGGACCTTGTCTCCGAGGAGGACTATCAGAAGACCGCCAGTGATTTCTATGAAACCTTCTACGGTTTCACCCCGGAAGTAACTGCACAGTAAACACCGAACAATCCGCATAAACAATGCAAAATTTTCACGATTTTCGCTTTCATATTTTTGACAAGCATCGCAGGACACATTGCTTGCGATCAAACAGAACCACACTGCTTGCAGGGATCTCTTCCCTGCTTGTGTGTGCGTCCTTTTTTACAGCCATCCTGATCGGAAAATATCCGATCTCCCTCACTGCACTTCTAGCGGGGGACAGGATGGCTATTCGTACATTTTGGATTCTTCGTCTGCCCCGCGCACTCATGGCACTCTTCGGAGGATTTGGACTCGGCATTGCAGGATTTGTCTATCAGACCATCTTTGGAAATCCTCTTGCCTCCCCCGACATCATAGGAGTCTCCTCAGGCGCAAGTGCCGGTGCTGCCTTTGCGATCCTCTTTGTCTCCTCAGGCATCGTCGGGACAACCGTCTTTGCCTTTGTCGGAGGACTTCTCGCTGTGTGCGTCTCTCTCGGACTCTCCGCCCTTGCTCCGGGAAAAAGTCGTTCCTCGATCGTCCTTGCCGGAATCGCCGTACATGCACTTGCGCAGACGATCCTGATGTTTCTGAAGCTGACTGCCGATCCGGAGAAAGAACTCGCGTCAATCGAGTACTGGATTATGGGAAGCCTTGGCGGGGTCACCCTCTCCAAGATTCCTTTTTCGATCGCAGCCATCTGTCTGTGCTCAGCTCTGATTTTCGCGCTTCACCGTCATCTTCTGATGCTCTCCGTGCACGAGGAGGAAGCACGCATGCTCGGGATCTCGGTCGGAACGATGCGGATGGCGCTTTTGTTTCTCGCAACGTTTGCTGTCTCCGCCGTCGTCAGCGTCACCGGTCTGATCAGCTTCGTCGGTCTCCTCGCCCCGCACACAGCAAGGATACTCTGCGGGCATAACCGGCGCTCCTGCTGTTTTTTGAGCGGTACGATCGGCAGTTTTCTTCTGCTCACCGCAGACACGCTTGCAAAAAGCATTGCCAAGACCGAACTTCCGATCAGCATCTTCACATCTCTGCTTGGCGCTCCGTTTCTGATTTATCTGATTCTTGCAAAAAGAGAGGAGGATACCCGATGACAGGGACATTTCCACACCCATCCCACGATCCTGCACCCTCTCTTGAATCAGTTTTTGAATCATCACCTAAATCATCCGACTCTTCTCCGGTCTTCTTCGCAGATCACCTTAGGGTCTTGCGGGGAGGTCACCCGATTCTCAACGACCTCTCGTTCTCGATCGAATCGGCAGGCACAATGACCGGACTGCTCGGCGCAAACGGATGCGGAAAGACGACACTGATTCGCACAATCTGCCAGGATCTTCCTCACTCTGGAAGCTGTAAACTGAACGGTTCTGTCCTGGAGGGTCTGTCTGTCCGCAATCTTGCGCGTCAGATCAGCTACATTCCTCAGCAGACGGGAATCTCAATCTCAATGTCTGTCCTCGATGTCATTCTGATGGGATTTCATCCTATGCTCAAACTGTTTGAACAGCCCTCTGCCATGATGCGAGAGCAGGCATACACCGCGCTCTGCCAAACTGGAATTGAGAATCTTGCCGATCGGGATTACCTGACACTCAGTGGCGGGCAAAAACAGCTTGCGATTCTTGCTCGGACTCTCGTCGAGAACACATCTCTGTTGCTCCTGGATGAGCCGGACAGCTCTCTCGACTTTCCAAATCGAAGTTCGATGCTCCGCCTGATTGCCGAGACGACAAAAAATCACAACAAGACGACTCTCGTCTGTCTTCACAGCCCCGATCTCGCCCTGCAATTCTGTGACCAGATCCTGCTCTTAAAAGACGGGAAGGTCTCAGCATGCCTGCACCCCAAAACTGATTCGGATGAACAGATGGAGAAGGCGTTCGCCGAAATCTATGGTCCGGTTCGCCTCCTTCGAATTTCAAAAAATCAGGTGGAACCAGATACGCAGGATCGCCTTGTTCTGCTCCTGCTTTAATTATGAGGATTATTTTATGAAACCTATGATTCGCATCTGCCTCTGTGATGAGGAAAATAAACGATTTTTCGGAGAGGGACCCTGCCGTCTCCTCCATGCGATCGAGGAGACCGGTTCTCTGCGCTCCGCCTCTCTCTCAATGGAAATGGCATACACAAAAGCGCTTCAACTGATCCGAAATGCCGAGCGTGAACTTGGATTTCCTCTGACTGTCAGAAAAACCGGTGGAAAAGGAGGCGGTGGAAGCTGTCTGACCCCGGAAGCAAAGGAGTTTTTGCATGAATACGAAGCCTATCGTGATGCCTGCATTCAGGCCTGCACCGAGCTCTATTCTCAGAGCTTTTCAAAACAGTAAAAAAAAGCATCTGCTGATCACCGGAAGCCGAGGTGTCGGGAAAACAACTCTCTTAAACAGCCTGCTCCCTCTCCTTTTTCCTCTCCTTCCTTCAGATAATTCCGATGATTCTAATGATTCTAACGCTGATACATCTTTGAAGATTCCGGGATTTTCAACCCATGCAATCCCGAAAACCCGTGTCGAGATCCACGATCGAATCTCCGGAAAAATCGGTATCATCGGCACATTTTCTTCGGACCTCGCCTCCCAGAGCGAAATTCCATCCGGATGCCAGATGCAACCCCATCCGGACGGTTTTCTTGAAGTTGGAATCCCGGCGCTTCAACACGCGATCTCGATGAGCACAGAGAAGGCGCCCTGGGCAGTTCTCGATGAGATCGGCTATCTTGAGACCTCGTGTCCACCGTTTCTCAATGCTCTCGTCACTCTCTTTGACACAAGACCTGTCATTGCTGTGATTCGCAAGCAATCTCTACCGTTTCTCAATGAACTCAAACGTCGACCGGATGTCTTCGTGATTGATCTCGACGAACCTGTACTTCCGATCGGCTGTGTAATCATGGCTTCCGGTCTTGGCAAACGCTTCGGCTCTGACAAGCTGATGGCTTCCTTTCAGGGCAATCCCATGATTTCACAGATCCTTCAGGCAACCTCCTCTGCTCTCTTTGCGAGCCGGATCGTTGTCACACGCTCGAGAGCCGTCCAGACTTTTTGTGAGATTGCTGACATTCCCGTCCTCTTTCACGAATTTCCAGATCGCAACGACACAGTTCGCCTCGGTTTGACCACACTCTTGCAATCACACCCAAACCTTTCAGGCTGTCTCTTTGCGCTCGGTGACCAACCGCTGTTAAGCCGAGAGACCTTGGAGTCTATGGCAATCGCCTTCTCTCAAAATCTCGTTGCCCGATCTTGCGAAAGCGAAAAAGCAATTTCAGCAAAAAAAGGACCGGGTATCTTCCGTCTGTGTTTTGAAGAAGATCCAGATGTTACTCACCCGAATCCTTCTGTCACAGTCGGAAGCCCTGTCCTTTTTTCAAATTCTTTTTTTGAGGAGCTCCTCACCCTTCCCAAGGGAAAAGGGGGGAATTTCGTGATCCGAAATCATCCTGAAGCCGTTCATCTGATTTCTGCCCTCAGCCCCTATGAACTCATGGACGTCGACACCCCGGAAGATCTGAAGTTTCTTCTTGATCATGCAAGTTTGAATCTTCCATCACATTCATCCACGTAAGCTCTGTCCTTCGGATAATTCCAGTTTGCTCGCCCTTTCCATTCTTCTTATTTTTCATCTGCCGGGAGCAGGATATTTAAGAGAATCGCTACAAATGCTGCCGGAACGATACCGGAGCCACCGAACACAAGCTGAATTGCCTCCGGCATTTTCGAGAGGATCGTCGCGTGCGCACCCATTCCGTATCCGACACCGAGTGCGACCGACACAATCGTCAAGTTGCGAGGAGTCATTTTTTCTCTCATAATCAGCTGGATTCCGCTGACCACGATCGAGGAGAACATCATCACCGCTGCTCCGCCGAGTACTGCCTGTGGCATGATCGAGACGATCGCTCCGAGTTTCGGGAAGAGACCGCAAAGCACAAGGAAAACAGCTCCGGTTGCAAGTGCCATGCGGTTGACCACCTTTGTCATCGTCACAAGACCAACGTTCTGGCTGAACGAGGTATTCGGGAGTACGCCGAAAAGGGCTGCAAAAGTAGAACCGATGCCATCACAGATCACACCGCCTGAGAGTTCCTTGTCCGTTGCCTCGCGATCCATTCCGCCTTCCATCACACCGGAAATGTCACCAACAGTCTCCACTGCGGTTACGATAAACATGATGAGCACCGGAAGAATCGCGCGAAGATCAAAGACGAGCTTGACTGGCATCAGCGCCGGAATGCTGAACCAGGATGCCTGAGCAACCTTATCCCAGTTTAAGACCCACGCCTTCGTGTACTCCGTTCCATCAACGGCAACGGCGGTATGCGGAAGCACGATTCCCATAATTATCGACGCGATATATCCCGCAATGATTCCGATCAGAATTGCAGATGAGCTTGCAAATCCCTTTGTGCCATGCTTAACCGCAAGAATTACAACCAGAACAAAGATCGCAAGAAACATATTTTCCGCAGATCCAAAATCCTTTGCACTGCTTCCGCCACCGAACGAGTTAATCCCGACTGCAATCAGAGAAAGTCCGATTGAGAGCACAACGGTTCCGGTCACAACGGACGGGAAAAATTTACGAAGCGGTTTTAAGAAAAATCCGAGCACACTCTCAAACAGACCGCCGAGCACCGACGCTCCCATAATTGCGCCGTAAGCGAGAACGCCTCCACCCATCGATGCAGCAACACTGTTGAAAACACCGATGAATCCAGAACTGGTTCCCATGATGATCGGCACTTTTCCGCCAACCGGTCCAATCGCAAACAGCTGAACCAAGGTCACCAGACCTGCGACTAGCATCGCATTCTGCAAAAGCTCCACCTGAAGATAAGCCAGATCGCTTCCTCCCGTGATTCCGCAGGCTCCTGTGATAATCAGAAGTGGGGTCAGGTTTCCGACAAACATTGCCAGCACATGCTGTAAACCAAGCGGAATCGCCTGGCTCAGTGACATTTTCGCCTCAAATTCGTATGCTGGACCTTCCAGTTTCTTTTTCTCACTCATATCTTCTCCTTTTTTTGATTGGAAATGCGCATGGCATTCCAGAATGAATTATGAATTGTAAAATCGCACCCATTATACGAGATAATTTTTTTCATGTAAAGACTTTTTTGTCGAACACTGAGTTTTTCTGTCTGTTTTTTCATCGTATTTTTTCCACAACCGCTTTTTGATTGCTTTTCCTTCTGATTTTGTTTATAATATTTTTGCTGTTATAAAACGGCTGACGAAAGGATTTATTTATGAAAAAACGAGATTCGTTTCAAAGTAGCTGGGGATTCATCCTCGCCTGTATCGGCTCTGCCGTCGGAATGGGCAATATCTGGATGTTTTCCACCCGAGTTTCTCTCTACGGGGGCGGTTCTTTCCTGATCCCCTATTTTCTCTTTATCGCACTGATCGGATTTACGGGCGTTATCGGTGAGATGGCTTTTGGACGTGCCACAAAATCCGGTCCGATCGATGCCTTCGGTTCTGCCTGTGAGCGCCACGGCAAACGCAATATCGGCGAAGCACTCGGCATGATCCCTGTTCTGGGTTCTCTTGCAATGGCAATCGGCTATACCGTCGTCATGGGATGGATCTTAAAATATGCAATCGGCGCATTCACCGGTTCGATTCTCGCACCGGACAACCTCGATGGATTTGCCTCCACCTTTGGAAGCATGGCTTCCGCCTTTGGAAACAACTTCTGGCAGATTCTCGCCCTGGTCTTCTGTATGTTGATCCTGATGCTCGGAATTGGCGGTGGGATCGAGAAGGCAAACAAACTGATGATGCCGATTTTCTTCTTTCTCTTTGTGATCCTTGGCATCTACGTTGCTTTCCGCCCCGGTGCAACGAAGGGATACCAGTATATTTTTCAGATTGATCCAGTCAAACTCGCCGATCCGAAAACATGGATTTTTGCACTCGGACAGGCATTTTTCTCCCTCTCTGTCGCAGGAAACGGAACTCTGATCTACGGTTCTTACCTCTCCGATCAGGAAAATATTCCATCCGCAGCAGGGCGCGTTGCCTTTTTCGATACGGTCGCAGCGATGCTTGCCTCCCTCGTCATCATTCCAGCGATGGCAGCTGCAGGAGCACAGCTCAACCAGGGTGGCCCGGGACTTCTCTTCATCTATCTCCCGCACTTGATTCAGGCAATGCCGGGAGGTCGACTGATTGCGATTGTCTTCTTCACCGCAGTCCTCTTCGCCGGTATGACCTCTCTTCTGAATCTCTACGAGGCACCGATTGCCACCGTGCAGGAAAAGCTCCACCTCGGACGTGTCCCTGCCTGTGCAATCATTGGAGTCATTGGCGTCGTTGTCTCTCTTCTGATTCAGGGAATCGTCTCTGACTGGATGGATATCCTCTCCATCTATATCTGTCCGCTCGGAGCCGGACTCGCAGGAATCATGTTTTTCTGTGTCTGCGGAAAATCCTATGTGGAGACAGAAGTCAACCGCGGACGAGACAAAGCCTTCACCAGCTTATTTCTTCCGGTCTGCCGTTACCTCTACATTCCGATCTGCTTCTTTGTGCTGATTCTCGGAATCGTTCTCGGCGGAATCGGATAAACTTTTGACCGAAATCTGGATCTCCGTCAAAAACTGTTTCGAATCGTCCGTCATTCCCTCATCTATCAACGTGATCTCTCTGGAAAATCCATTGACTTTCAGACGATGTTCCTTCAGGTAAACAAGAAGCCTCCGATCGTAGTCGGGGGCTTCTTTGTAAGTTCCGCAAAAACGGACAACCGCGCAGATTCCTGCCGGAATCCTTGCAACTTCTCCAATTTATAACAGCTTTCTTTTATTCATTTTCATTGCACCGTTTCCGTTTCCTTCTTTCTCATCCACCTGTATGCAAACAGACAGATCACAACGGAGACGAGAGAGCCGCAAGCTGTCGCCAGTCCCATCGGAAACAGCGTTGTCGGAAACATCACTGACATCAGGTAAACGCCCGGCACGCGCACAAGCACAATCGCTGTGATGTTGTGCAGAAACGAGAGTTCTGAGCGTCCATAAGCACAGAAATATCCGCTGAAACTGAAATGAATTCCCGCAAAGATACAATCCCAGATATATCCACGAATGTACTGCGCGCCCTGTGCCACAACAGCATGATCAGACGTAAACATTCCAACCACATTTTCTGCCATAAATTGAATCCCCACAGACACACAGACTCCAAAGATCACTGCAATAAGAATCGCATCGAAGAGCGTCTGTCTCGCCCGTTTCTTCTCTCCTGCACCGATATTCTGCGCACAGAGAGCAGAAACCGTGGAAAGCATTGAGGATGGCACAAGGAAGAGGAAGCTGATGATCTTCTCCACGATTCCTACGGCTGCCGAATCAGTCAGTCCTCGCCGGTTTGCAATGATTGTGATGATGATAAAGGCGACCTGAATCAGACCATCCTGCAAAGCAATCGGAACTCCGATCTTCAAGATTGCCCCCATTGCATTGTGATTTGGCTTAAAATCTGTTCTGCTGACGGAAATTCCCGTCTTTCTCCTCATAATCACAGTCAAAGCAATCACAACACTGATCGTCTGGGAAATTGTTGTTCCAAATGCAGCTCCCGCCGGTCCCATCTGAAAATATCCCATAAAGAGATAATCAAGAGCAATATTCGCTACACAGGCAACCGCAATGAAATACATCGGACTCTTAGAATCTCCGATTCCGCGGAAAATCGCACTGATGATATTATACGCCGTGATAAATGGAATTCCGATAAAACAGATCGTCAGATACGTCACCGTTCCGGAAACAGCCTCCTCCGGAGTGGACATCACACTGACAATCGGTCGCACAATCATCAGCAATCCTACTGTGAGTGCTACGGAAACACCCATAAACAGAATCGCCGTATTTCCCACTGCGGAAGATGCCTTTTTCTGATCTCCCGCACCGATTGCATGACCGATACTCACCGTCGTTCCCATCGCAAGCCCCACAATCACAACCGTCAACATGTGCATAACCTGACTACCAATCGAGACTGCCGTGATCCCTGCTACCTGATCAAACTGTCCAATGATAAAGAGATCCGCCATCCCGTAAAGTGTCTGAAGAAAATAAGACAACAAATACGGCAGAGCAAAACAGACAATACTCCCAAGTACACTTCCCGATGTCAGCTTGTTTTCTCTTTTATTCACCTCATTTTCTCCTTTATCCATTTTAATTAAAAAAACAAAAAGGCGCTTGAATCTGCGGACGCGTCACTGGCGCGTCCTTGATATGCAAAGCAAATAAAAAAGAATGTGCCAGGGCACATTCTCGCGCCGAGGCGCGGTTGCTTCGGCAACCCTCTTCCCCTGCGCCGAGTGCGCATCCTCGCGGAGCGTTTTTGTATGATAGGACGCAATTTCCTATCATATCAAAAAGCCCCAGATTTGCTTGAAATCTGGGGCTTGCTTTTTGAGTGAAGATCTGTCACTTTCTAACTCTCTATATTCTGACATCTATTCGCATAATCTCTTCTTTCATCCAGACTTTACTGTCGGTTCCGGAATCTCACCGGATCAGCCACTTGCGCAGGTCGCGGACTTCTCTTCTCTCAAAGAGTCACCGCCGGTGGGGAATCGCACCCCGCCCCGAAGAACTTATTTTTTATTTATTTGCTGTCAGTATAATCACTTTTTCCTGTCTCGTCAATCCTTTTTTACAAAATCTGTTGCCGTTTGTGCCACACATGAACGGTAACGAAATTTTTCTCACAAAACTCATTCCCATCCATGCACAATACCCACAACAAAAATGCTTTATCTCTGACCATTTGAATTGTGAGACGGGAACTTCTCGATGATACGTCCACTTCGGTATGCCTCAAGCAGATACTCAAGATCCGCAATATCCGCTTTAAGTTTCCGTCCGCTGTCCGTATCTCCGACGAGCTCCCTCTCCGTCGATCTCTGAATAATCACACTGTCGGAGTGAATGTCACTCTCATTCTCGATCGCAGACTCGGTCGACTCAAACGGCTTATGCGCCGCAAGAATCAGTCCGTAAGAATTGTAAATCAGTGTATATCCGGCGATTCCGGTCTCCTTCTGGTAAGCGCGCGAGAAACCACCGTCAATAACGAGAACCTTTCCTCCACACTTGACTGGGCTCTCTCCATTCTTCGTCTTGACCGGAACATGACCGTTGATGATGTGACCGTCCTCTGGTGACAAACCAAATTCCTCAAGAATCCTGTTTGCAACTTCCTCGTCCTCGATCAGCGTGTAGTATGGATTCTTCTTCTCCCTGTGTGTCTCCTTCTCCGCGAGGAAATACCGCTCAAATGTCGCCATCTTCGTCTTTCCAAACAGCGGGGAATTCTCGTGAAGCCAGATATACCACATCAAATCACGACCGCGCTTGCGCTCCACAAGATCCTCTGCGACAAAGCCTTTTCGGATATACTCATCAAAAAACTCGTAGAGAGATCTGCCACTGCAACGATGTCCGTAAAGCTCCACCTCGCGGAAACTGCCGTTCTCATTTAACGGCACACAGCCGTGAAAGAGCAGATTTCCGTTGTATACTTTGTACAGACTTCCCTTTGCAAGCAGGAAACGCATGTGTTCCTGAAGTTTTTCACACTTCTGGAAGGCATTCTCGAGACGCTCCATCACCTGCTCCTCGGCATCACTCAGGCGATACGGGGCTTTCGGATCTACAGTTGGGAAATTCATATCCAGAAGTTTATATTCTTTTCCGTCGAGCGTGATCACACCGCGCTCATAGTCAATGCGGTGAAGAAGCGCACGCCCCTCCAGACCGAACTCCGGATGCTCCTTGCTCATCTGTCCCTCGACCTTGAACTGAATGATTGAGATCGCCTTGTGCATCTTTAAGTTCATCTCTCTCTCATTCTTGTTTTTCGGAGGCTCCCCTTTCAGTGCAAAACAGGTACACGGATCATTCTCATACGCCTGCATCGCAAATGTCGCAAGCGGAAGAAGATTGATTCCATAGCCCTCCTCCAGAATATCCAGATTGCCATAACGGGCACAGATTCGGAGTGCATTTGCAATGCAGGCTCTCTGTCCGGTCGCTGCTCCCATCCAGAGTACATCGTGATTGCCCCACTGTACATCCACGGAATGATATGCCATCAGATCATCCATAATGATGTGCGGGCCTGGACCACGGTCATAGATATCGCCGAGAATATGAAGATGATCGACGACAAGTCTCTGAATCAGTTCACACAGAGCCGCGATAAAATCCTCCGCTCTTCCAAGACGAATGATCGTCTGCACAATCGCATCGTAGTAAGATTCCTTGTCTCTGACATCGTCCTTCTCAGTAATCAGCTCCTCGATCACATACGCAAATTCCGGCGGAAGTGCCTTGCGGACCTTTGATCGCGTGTACTTGCTGGCAGCTCTCTTGCTGACTGCAATCAGACGGTAAAGCGTGATCTTATACCAATCCTTCTTGTTCTTTGTCTTTGCGAGAATCCGTGCCATCTTCTCGCGCGGATAATAAATCAGGGTTGCTAACGTGCGCTTATCCTGATCGCTCAGCGTTGTTCCGAATACCTCGTTCACCTTACGTCGCACAGCACCCGAACCGTTCTTGAGCACATGGGCAAACGCCTCATACTCTCCGTGCACATCCGTCAAAAAATGCTCGGTTCCCTTTGGCAGGTTCAAAATTGCCTCCAGATTGATGACTTCCATCGATGCGGCTGCAATCGTCGGATACAGTTCTGACAATCTTTCCAGATATCTTGTCTGTAAATCGTGCATACCCCAAACTCCTTCCTTTTCTTCTCCCCTCATCACTTTCTGCCATGTATACAATGTATCTTTATTATAACAGATTTGGAGACTTCCAAAAAGAGTTTTGCCTTATGTACCTTCCAAAGTGCATGTTATCCGTTACTGTTCACACGCCCTGCAAACGGTACATGATGTATGGCACAAATGGTAACGCCCCAATCATCTCTGATTCAAATATTCCAGAATTCCGACATGAATTGTCCACGCAAGTCGATCCTGGTATTCCTCTGTCTTTAACTTTTTCGTTTCCTCCCAGTTTGAGAGGAAACCACACTCCACAATCGCAGAGACGCACTTCACATTTTTGAGCAGATAATAACTCCCATTTGCCTTTGCAAGTCTCGTATTCTTATCCCTTAAGACATAATCAAAGCGTTTCTGCAAAATCTCCGCCAGTTTCTTTCCCTCCTCCGAGTTGGAAAAGTAAAAGACCTGACCACCAGAGATTGCTTCCTGATGATAACTGTTCTGGTGAATGCTGACCATGAGATCTGGCTTTTCTTCGTTGATCTTCGCACAGCGATTTCTCATATCGGCCGTCTTCTTCTGCGTATCGGTCTCCTCATAAAGTCCTCTGTCATCCTCACGAGTCAAAATCACCTCCACATCCGATGCCTCGAGATAATCTCTTAATTTTTTCGCAATGCTTAAATTGATCTCCTTCTCCGGTGTTCCATCGACCGCAATTTTTCCCGGATCATTGCCCCCATGACCTACATCCACACAGACCACCGGGTGCTTTTTTCCAGAAGCCTCTGCCATTGCCTCCCGGTTATCCAGAGTAAGCTCTCCTGCCCTTTGCGAGATCAGAAAGACTGCCATCAGAAAGAGGATTGCCATCAGATGTTCCGCTCTTCGATTCTTCACGCCACACCTTTTCGGACTGTTCTCTCTCCTATTATATCTTTCCGACTGGAGGAAAAGACATTGCAGTTAAAAAATACATTCCGGTTACTTGCTTCTCAACAGATTATAATCCGTTTTTGCGTCTCTCAAAATATACTCGATGTATTCCGGCAGCTCTGTAAGCGCATTGTTGTCCATCCAGAGCTCATATGCCGGATCTTGATACGCCTGTTTGCAAATCCGATAAGCCGTTCCCTGATAGTAGGCATCATTCAGATCCGCATAATAATCCGACATCTGCTTCTTCTGCGCATCCGTCAAACCTGGAATATTTTCCAGTGCTTTCTGGGACTGATTATAAAATACCTTTCTCAGAAATTCTCCCTGAAACTCATCAAAGTTCAGAAGATCTGCCTTCTTGCTTCCATGTTCTTTCGCCCACTTTTCGACATCCACCGCCCAGGTTCGATAATAAAATTCTCCGTCCGGGGAATAGCTGAGCACTCCATACTTGCATCCCGGTGTCGCCAGCGAACTCGTCACCATCTCAGGAAGTCCTTTATTATCAGAGGAACGCTTATAATGCTGAACATGGAGATGACCGCTGAGGAAAAACGGTGCATCCCACTCTTCAAGGAGATCCACAAGCTGTTCTCCATGTTCAATCGTGCAGTCATCTACATAGATCTCACTCTCATCGAGAAGATTGTGATGGGCAATCGGAATCAGCATCACTCCATCCTCCCACGCTGATCGCAGTTGCTCCTCAATCCAGTCATAAGTATCTGAGAGAATCGCGCCTCCGACTTTTGCAACCGGGCGATACTGGCAGGTATCGAGCATCAGAATTCTCGTCTCATCATCCAGCTCATAGACATAACTCAGACTTGTCTTGTCCTCACTGAGCGTCTCATCATAGCCAAAATTGCGGTATATTTCGCGAAACTCCTCCGGTGTCGTGTACTCTGCGGGCATTCTCTGTGTTCCCTTATACTTTCCGGCTTTTCGGTTATTGATATCATGGTTTCCCGGAATTACGAGAACCGGAATTCCGGCATCCTCCACTTTTTCGAGCTTTTTCGCCAACTCCTGATGGCTCTTCTTCTCACCCTCAAGTGTCAGATCCCCGCTCAAGATCAATGCATCCGGGCAGTACTCCATCACCTCGTCGAGAAAGGCATCCGTGATCGCATCGATATAGGTGACAATCTTTCCGTCTCCATACTCCACCATCTCCTGAAAACGCGGTCCGTTGTCCGTCAGCTCCTTTGCAAAGTAGTGGATGTCCGATCCCTGAATCAGATGACTCTCCCACTCGCCATCTCTCTCAAATCTCTTTTTTTCGTCTTTTCGATCCCAGCGATTAAAGCTCGAAGACATAGAACTTGAATTTTTGCTCTGATCTCCGTCAGAACCTTTGGTTTGATTGTCCGCCTGATTCTCTTTACCTTGATTCCCATCATTTCGATTTTCGTCATTTGCTTCTTCGGATGAGGCTTCGGCAGACGAGGATAGGGACGAGGATTCCGAGGAAAATTTCGACGGAGAGGATTCCGCTGAACCTGAGGACGACTGCGAAGAATCCTCAGAAGCGGACTCTGAAGTTGACGACGAAGATGCCAGATCCCCATTCGCATTTCTCGCACATCCAGAGCTCCCCAACAGAACGCTTCCCGCAATCAAGACCACGGATGTCAGTTTCCAGAATTTTCGTTTTCTCATATCTCCATCCTCCATTTCCACAACTGTTTCATCTCATCTTAATCCACAAATATCTCTGCCAGAATTTTAATTATCCGTAATATTCCTTCCGAGTATTTCTGTCTTACAATTCCTATCTCCTACGGCAGCTTCACAATATCCCAGATATCCGATGGCTCAAATCCAAGTTTCCAGCATGCAACACCCGCCAGATTGTTCGTTCGGATCAGATCCATCTTCAAGCCGATCGACCGCTCCTCTTCCATCCAGATGCGGTACGTCGTTCCATTTTCTGTCTTCTCTCCGTAATACTGTCCGAGTGCATCCTCCCAGGTCAATTCAACCTGATTATCCTGAACCCACTGCTTTGCCTTCGTGATTCCCATCGCCTGAGACGTCACTCCATTTGCATCCTCCTGCCATACCCGTGTGTAGAATGGAATCGCACTGATCAGCTTCTCCTTCGGCACCTCTCTGAGGGCATCCTCAATTCCCTGTTTCTCATATCCAAGAGAGGCAACTGAGCCGGCATCTCCACCTGCATAGTGCTCATCATATCCCATAATCACGACATAGTCTGCCACGCGCCCCTGCTCAGCACGGTTGTAAAATGCGGTGTACGCGGATGGAACATAAGTATCCACAGAGAGAATGATTCCATTTTTTCGACAATCCACAGAAAGCTCGCGGATGAATTCCACATAGTGCGGACCCACGGAAGATTTAATTCCCTCAATATCCAGATTGATTCCGTCTATTCCATACGCCTGCACATCCTTAATCAGCCCCGCAATCAGCTTTTTTCTCGCTGAGGTATCTGCAAAAAGGACACCAGAATCCACATTGTCTCCCTTATTGAAGTTATCAAGAACCGCCCATACCTGCACATCCATCGCATGTGCCTTCTCCACATAGGAACGATCTGCCAGACACTCATAATTTCCCTGATTGTCTGTCAGAAGAAACCACGTCGGAGCAATTACATTAACGCCCTTTGTATTCGCCATCAGCTTTTCCATCGTCTTATTCGCATCCCGGGTCGTCACCTGATGCCAGACAAGACAGATCGGCTCATCCAAAGAAATATTCGTGTAGACTGGCTCCTCAAAATGACTGACTGGCTGTTCTTCCGTGCGATCTTTCAAGGTATTATTCTTGATATAACCCAGATAGCCGTCCTCGGTTCTGACTCTCGACCAGTTCTCCATCTCATCGAGAATCGTCACCTGCATCCCTTTTGCTTCCTGAGTGACAACCTTACTCTTCACACCTCCGCGAATACGAATGGTCGTCTTCTTTTTCAGGACTGCCGTTTCCTCTGTATCCCAACTGCTATCGAGAAAGAAGCGGTTTGCGTCCCCATCTGTAAAAGTCTCCGTCCGGATATCGGTGTACTCCCGAACGAGATCTGCCAGCACCCAAACCTGATCATCATCCTCCACAAACAGAGAGCTTCCATCATCCGAGCAATCCGTCTCACTAATATAACGAATGGATTCTGGAAATGTGTAAATCATCTGTTTATCCGCCTCATCCCAGTAAAATCGTTCATTGATGCTGTTGCTCACCCAATCCAGCGGAAGATAAACCGTTCCCTCAATCAATTTTCCCTTGATTCCATCCGTCCGCTGTCCATTCCAGATGATTGCCACCTCATCCTGACTGCTAACCGCAAACACTTCTTGAATATCCGCCTGCTCTTTCGACGGCGCTAAATATTTCCAAACGGTAAATCCTCCTGCCACAGCCGCAAAGATCAAGACTACCGTAGCCAATCTCGCAAATGAAATAAAATGTTTCTTCCGTCTTCTCCGCTTCATTTCCGGATTCTCCTCTTTTATGATCAAAATTTTGTCTTTATTATAGCATAAAACAGGAGTCCCCTCTCTTACATTTTCCTGACTATTCCCTCCCCATGCTTTTTTCCAGGCTGAATTGGAATTCTCTCAAAGCCCCTCCCCTTCCTGCGATGGACAAGAAGAAATCAGCTTCTTCCACTGCAGACCAGTCAGTCGTTTGTTTTGATTGCTTATTTCAAATTGCTTATTTCAGATTACTTGTCTCAAATCACTTCATTACCTATCACTCATTTATTGTATACAAGATCAAAACGAATCTGTCTCAAAATCTTTCTCCCCGCTGTGGCAGTCCCAAGTCCCACCTGTGCACTTCTCGCCTGAATATTCGATAACTCCGGAAACATTCCTCCATTCTCCATTCCATCATCATCTACATTGCCAGTCGCACACGGGCAATAACCGCGCCCCTGTTCTCTCACACTTTCGACCAGACGACTCTGGCTCCTGTTGCTCTCATTCTGTCCGAAATCCTGCCCAAACTTCTGACTAAAATCCTGGTTGAAATTCTGACAAAAATCCTTACGGAATGCCTCACAACAATCGTCATCTCCATCTTCCGGAAGATCCTCAAGGATATAATCTCCCATATAAAATCCACCGTCACTGCGAATCTCAAACAATCGCTCCCACAGCGTGTCATCCGCCTCCTTTCCGTCAATTAAAACAGAAACTCCCTTCGCCTGATAACGCTTGAGTCCCTGCACATAAGCCTTTCTGCTTCGTGCATTCATTCTCAACTTTTTCTTCATACTCCCCCTTCTGTTCGGACAGCAGTCCAGACGACCAGGGAGGGATAAGCCGTGACACAAATTCTCCTGTCTGTTCTACTGTCCCGGGCTCTGCACCCGTTTCTTCCGTCAGCCGGATTTTCTTTTTCAAATTCCGCCAACAGGCAGAGATGATTTCTGTCTTCCGATCTTCCGCGACATTTCCTCTTGCTTATTTTGCCCAATCTGCTTACTCTGCCGATCTTTCTGACGGCACTTTTTTCCATGCTTTCCTCTTTCGGGAATGATTCAGATTTTGGCACTCTGGCTTTCTGCCGTTCCACATTCCAAATTCACACTGGCTTTCACAAACCATTTTTAACACGTTACTTTCATACAAATTCCATACGGAATATAGATTTTGTCTGCGCGCAAAAGGCAGTACCAATGGCAAAAAGGATATTTTGTTTTGCGTTTCGTTCTTTCATGTGATTTCTGTATTTTGTGTGATTTCTGTGAATGTTTCTATGAGTTTCCATGAATTTCATATAGAACTGTATCCCGCTCAGATTTTTCATCATACGCAAGATGCACAGGCAGAATCAGCGCCCCCATGTCTGCCGGATTTTATGGCAAAAGCATATCGTTCTGATCGCAGAATTGCATTTCACTTTAATATTAAAAACAGGGTTTTCTCACTGAATATAAGATCTTTTATTCACCGGACGGCTGTTGAGAATCCTTCGGACTTCTCACTGCCATTGAATATGTCCCTTGCAAGAAACAAGGAACGCATAAGAAATCGTTTTGATGCTGCTCTCTTCAAAAATGTCGTTTCCTCTGTTCGACAGCTATCATCTCTGTAAAGCCCATTCTAATACAAACACCGACATTTATCAAGAAGATTTTTCAATTTTTATGTCTTTATTTTCTTTTTTCATAAAAAATCATCGCCTAAAACGCGCCAAATGTATATTTTTGTTGCATATTTTCAAGTGGAGCGTTTTTGTATGATAGGACGCAATTTCCTATCATACAAAAAAAGAGACCCTGCACGAATCTCATGCAAGATCTCTCTATTTTCAACATTCTGCTGTTTCCAACACAGAGTATATCTTACTCCATGGTGTACGGCATCAGAGCGATGTGACGTGCTCTCTTGATAGCAACGGTCAGAGCTCTCTGGTGCTTTGCACAGTTTCCGGTAATTCTTCTCGGAAGAATTTTACCTCTCTCAGAAACGTATCTCTTCAGCTTATTTGTATCCTTGTAATCGATTACGCCGTTCTTGTCGCCACAGAATACGCAAACTTTCTTTCTTCTGCGAATGCCGCCTCTTCTAACCTTAGCGCCATCAGCTTTATCAGTCTTATTGAATGCCATTGGTAGTGCCTCCTTCTCTCAAATATCGTCGCACGCTCAATTTCTCACGCCAACCTGCGCTTAGTTGAACGGCAACCCTTCGTCTTCCACACCATCCGGAATGTTCATGAATCCGTCACCGATCGCACTTGAAGGAGCTGGACGGGAGGTCGGCTGGTAAGAACCACCGCCCATACCACCGTTGCCTGCGCCAGCACCCTTGCTGTCTGCAAATTCCTGATCATCTACGATGATGTCTGTGGTATAAACGCGCTGACCTTCTTTGTTGGTGTAACTGCCAGTCTGAATTCTTCCGGAAACGAGAACTCTCATTCCCTGACGGAAATACTTCTCTGCGAACTCACCTGCTCTGTCAAATGCTACGATATTGATAAAGTCTGCGGTCTGTCCCTGATCGCCATCCTGACCTCTGCGACCTCTGCGGTCTACTGCCAGAGTGTATCTTGCGATCGCCATGGAACGCTCGCCCTGTGAGTACCGAACTTCCGGATCTCTGGTCAATCTTCCCATAAGGATTACTCTATTCATACCATCACTCTTTCTAAATTGTATTTACTGCTCGTCCTGCTTCACGCAAAGATATCTTACAACCTGCTCCATGATACGGATGTGTGCTTCCACTTCGTTAGAGCAGTCAGAATTCTCAGACTCGAACTTGATGAAGTAGTAGAAAGCCTCCTTGGACTTCTGGATCTCGTATGCAAGTCTCTTCTTGCCCCAGTCGTCAACGCCGGTAACAGTACCGCCAAAGCGGGTGATGTATCCCTGTACCTTCTCCAGTGCTGCTGCTCTCTCCTCGTCTTCGAGTTTTGCGCTCAGAACAACTGCTAATTCGTATTTGTTCATTGCTT
>OGIE01000567.1_pt1 | contig 55149 bp, 51 predicted proteins | sample 1571581 | NCBI WGS metagenome assembly OGIE01 (sample SAMEA2582021, study PRJEB24529) | metagenome | biome: Human gut stool | place: China | collected 2011 | reverse complement strand
GGGGCTCGAACTCGCTTCGCTCAGACAATCGCCCCTTACCTGCGCCTGACAGCGCCTACGCTCACGCACCTACGCCTATGCCCGAAGGCTGCGCGGTGCAGGCAGCTGCGCAATGATTATGATAGGTATGCATATCATATCCTATTTCTATATACTGCACTCTCACGCCGCAAGGTTTTCCGGCCTCACTGTAGGGGCGTCAGCGTAGGCACTGTCAGGCGCAGGTAAGGGGCGATTGTCTGAGCGAAGCGAGTTCGAGCCCCGTCTGCGCATGGCAGTGTCGGAGTAGCACCGTAGACTGAGCCCGTGCCCTTTCTTTTTGATACTTTTTCTTTCGGGCAAACGAAAGAAAAAGTATGAGTATTATTAAAGCGTAGAACAACAACATGAAAGACGAAGATAAATTGAAGATAGAAAAAAAACACGCTGGCGGCATCTACCTGAGCGACCTTGCCCAGCAATACTTTCCGAACAGCACATCACGGAGTGCAGTGAACCAACTTCACCGTTGGTTCTTGCTGAACCCCCAACTTACCCGCCGGCTGCAAGAACTCTACTACCGCCCCCGGCAAAGGGCGCTGACGCCCCTGCAATATGAAGCAGTGATAGAGTTCCTGGGCGAGCCGGGCTGCTAATACCTGATTTTGTTCCTGCAATCCCAGTTCAGCCCCTGCCATCGTTCCGGGTTGTCCCGCCAGGCTTGGGCGGGGTTGTCGTAGTGTTCCAGCTCGTCGGAGAAGATGTCGTGACGGCGGAGTTCCGAGTTGTACTCGGCATACCGCCGTTCGTACTCCGTGTTCTCGATGTCCGACGTGTGTGCATACAGCCAGTCGGCCAACTCTTCGATGTGGTCGGTGCTCTTTTGCAACTTCACCTCCAGTCGGCGGCGATAATCGGCATCATTGCCGTAGCGTTTCACAAATCCCATGATAAACCTCCTTTTCTATATAGTTAATCGTTCAAGTCTTCCCCATAATACTTGGCCGCCTCCTCGGGCCAGATGTCAAAGTGCCCCTTCGGACCAATGAAACGCCCCTTGGAATGTGCACGGTATCCCTCCACATAAATCTTCAGCGAAGCATCGAATGCCACCTTCTTGGCACTGCGCCCTTCAGGGCTCCGGCCGCTGGCATGGCTGATGAAGATGAGCAGTTTGTTGCGGTGCTGCTCGCGGAACTTGATGTACTGGGCATACGTCATTTGCGTATATTGAAAGCTGTCTATCACTACGAAGTCGGGCGCTTTCTGGCGTTTCAGGCGCAGACTGAGTTCGTCCAGCGGCTCGGCATCCAGCAACAGGAAGCGGCGGTTCACGTCCTGCATGTTATAGCGTTTCAGCGTATTCTGCATCGTCAGGCAGGCGCCTTCCTCCAGACTGTCGTAGGCCACGCGGCCGAAGCGGCACAGCTCCTTGCAGAGCTGCATCACGAAAGAAGTCTTCCCGTTTCCGGTGTTTCCCCACACGAGCCACACGCCCCGGCGTTCGGGAGTGCCGAAAGCATCGTGCCATGCACCCTCAAAGGCAAGTGTGCTGAACTTCATGCTCAACACCTCGCGCACACCTTTGGCGTTGCGTGCAAAGGTCTTGGCGCTGTTCCCTGCTTTGCTCATACCCGTCCTCCTTCCGTCCGTTTGGCTTCGAGGATGCGCTTGCAGGCATGCACCACGCGCTTCACCCGTCGAAGGTCGTACTCGCCCTGTGCAGCTTCGCGCTGCACCCGCTTTATCTCCGCCATGTCCGTCAGTCCGTTTGCCCGGCAGATGGCGTAGACGTCTTGCTCGGTGGCCGCGTTTATGTCGAAGAACTTGCGGCCGATGCGGCTGTGTATCTCCTTATACCCCTTCTTGTTGTAGCGCAGGCCGTTCTCTATGCGGCGTTTGATGTAGTTGGTGGAGAGGAAGACGATGCCGCTCTTGTTCTCCAGCCGGTTGTAGATGCTGATGAAGTAACTGAACACGGAGTCAGTCAGCTTGTCGCCCTCGTCGAAGATGATGAGCGGGTTGTTGAGGAAGGTGATGAGGGAGATGGCATAGTCCAGCGTGTCCCGCAGGTTGGTTCCGTCGGTGGGGGCGCCCACCTGGCGGGCTATCTCGCGCACGAAGTCGCTCTTCTTCATGTCCTCGCTGCAAAGGAGGTAGAAGACGTTGCGGTGTGCGCGGCGGTACTCGATGGCGGCGGTGGTCTTGCCGCAACCTGCGTCGCCCACTATCCAGGTGGTGTTTTTGTAGGCCTGCGCGTCGGTCATGGCAAAGGTGATGCGCGAAAAGGTGCTGCTCTCGGTCAGCGTCCAGCGTTCAAGGTTGAGGCCTATCTGTGTGGCTATCCGGCTGAACATGTCGTCGCTGATGTTGGCGTACTTCGAATGGCAGATTTGTGATACCGTGGCGGTACTCACTCCGTTCAGGCTCTCGCCGGCACGATTCTGCGAGGGGTAGTTACTGCAATATTCCATCAGGGCGTCACGGATAGAGTCCTTATCCTGTTTGGTAAGTTCTTTCATGGTTTGAATGATATTTAAATGATTACTGAATGATACCTAATTGTTGAAAAAACTTTGGTAAAAGTCCGCTTCCGTCAGTTGAGACGTTGCTTTGGTATATTCGCCCACGGAGGCGATACCTTGAGCCTCTTCTTTCTCATCCTCTTCTTCCTCTCCATACGTCTCTTCATACGTTCCGGGACCCATCCCCTCAGGAAATTCTACAGGCGGGATTAATCTTTCGTCCGCATACTCTTCGCGGTAGTGCTCCATGCCTTTCTGCGAGATGCCTACGGGACGCGGTATCCTCAGCCGGACGTAGGCCTCGCTGATGCACTCTTCCAGCATCAGCTCTTCGCAAGCGATGTGGTGGGCGGCGCGGGCGCGTTCGTTTTCGCGTATCTGGGCGAATAGGAGCGTGTTCTCCTCCGGCGTGCGGTCGGCCGTGGCGCGGTGGATGACGACTTTCGGCGTGGCGGTAGCGGCATAAACCAGTCCGGAGGGAGTGGACAGCCAAAGCTCTATAATCGTCATGTCCTGCGGGTCGTAGCGGTAGTGGAAACTGTTGCCCACGTTCTGAATGTGGAAATTCATGTCCACCAGTCCGTCTTCGGCATACACCATATAGCGGTATTGGCGGCGGTTCTGTTCGAAGATGAACCCCTGCTTGCTGTACTTCACGCTGTCCCGGCTGACGAGCTTGAAGAGTTCCTGCACCTCGTAGGCATCCAGCAGTTCGGCGTTCGGACTGTTGAAGGTGGTGTACATTTCCATGCGCGTCATTCCGGTTTCCGAAGTGGGGTGCTCCATGTCGTTCCACTCCCGGCGGCAATGGATATATTGTTCTTTCATCTCCTCCAGCGTGGGCAGTTGGGCTATGTTGGCCATCACAAGGTCGAGGTTCACGTGGCTGTTTGCCTTCACGGCGGTGATGTTCTGCCCGGTGAAGTTATACAGCTTGTGGAGCACCTGTTGCTGGAAACGCCCGAAGGCGCTCTCTATGCTCTTGGACTGGCCGTTGTGGGGCATGGTCGTCTTGTGCAGGTGGCATATCTTGCCGAAGAAAGCCTGCGCTTCGGGCTTCTTGTGGCCGCCCTGGTTGTCGGTCACTATCTCGTGCGGCTTCACCTTCCAGGTTTCCAGTGCCATGCGGTAGGCGTCGTATTGGGTGAGGAAGTTCTCCGCACCGAAAGCGTAGCCCAGAAAGACTTCCGTGCAGGCATCCATCACTTCATACACGTCGATGGTGCGCGCCACCATGCGCTTCTGCTTTTTGTCGTACACCTTGTAGTAAAGATTGAGCTTTGTGCCGTCGCCATACCACAGCGTGTTCGGCATTTCCGGCAACTTGGTGTCGAACTGCGGCATGAACTCATTCTTGAAAGCCACTTCACCATGAACAGCGGCATACCACCACAGCTTGATGCTGGTCTTGTAGAGATAATTGTTCACCGTCTGCGGAGACTCAATCCGGTTCAGTCCCCTTATTTCAGCCTGCCGGTTGTACTCTTCAAATATCTGCATATCGGTGTATACCGGAAACCTGCTGCGCTTCAGCTTCAGCAACAGCCGCCCTTCGCGCGCACCGACCTTGCGGGCGGACTGGTTGCCCGAATTGCCATTCACAAGCACCTGATAACCATAGCGTTTGTATGCATCGTATTTCTCCAACAGGCGCGGTATGCTCCGGGGCAGTGTGTGCCCGTATTGCCGCCGCAGGTGCTCGCAAAGGGCGAGGAGAGTGTTGCGCACCAACTTCTTGTTCCTGAACCCGCAAGTGCTGTGCCGGCAGGTCATATCCGCCTCTTTGGCCCTCATGGCGTTCAATACTTTGGCATTCAGTGTGTATTCCGCCTGCCGTTCCAGTGTGATTTTCGGGGTGTGCCTTTTGAAGAACTCCACAGCTTTGCTGTCACTGTTCAGACGTTCGTTCATGGGTAGTTGTGGTTGGGTGAGCTGCTCTTTGGCCCGGGGATTCCTTGCGTCATAAGCTGCGCGGATGGCCTCCGGCAGACTTTCATAGGCAATTTGCGCTTTCCGCCCGTTGCCTCCTCTTCTGAGTACGCGGAACTTTCCGTCGCGAACATGTTTTTTGTAATTCGCCTGGCTCATTATTCCGCTCCCTACGAGCTCGTCAAACGTCACACACGGTGTCTTTCCAAACATTTCCATAGTCAGAGATTTTATCTTTCAAGAGTTCTTATTCATGAAATATTCAATATCGAACCAGGCGTACACTCCCGGCAAGTGCATCGCCTTGCGCTCATCGCCCGTCTCGTCTTCCATATCGAGGCAGATTTCATTATCCTCTACCTGCATCAGGCAGTCATATTGCTGCAACAATGCCGCCAGCTCCGCGAGAAATGCCCGCTCTTTACCTGTCAGTTTCCTGTCCATATCACATTTCTTCCATTACCACTGCCTTTACGGTTTCTCCCTTCGCATTCAGTATCCTCACTGTCTGCGGACCCTTTTCCTCATCACTCAGCAACTTCGCTCCAAGCTGCGTCAGTGCCACATGCCTCATGCGTGCCGCTTCCAAACTGTTCCGTTTGAAACTCATCGCCAGACTGACGGTAGGTCTGCTCACTTTAAATACCTTCATAAGGTGAGTATAAGCTTCACCCTTTTTCTTCGGATTTTCCCATTCTATTTTCTTCATACTATAAATAGTTTAATTGTTCGTCTGTCACTATTCTTTCTTGTCATGGGGTCATTTCTCTATTTTCCCATGGCAAATATCTTCCATCAACCGCCCTTTCCCTTTTTCATATTCTGCTCTTTGATTATTGTTTTTATGCGCCTTTTTTCGTTTCTTTGTGCGCTGTAAACGTTTAACCTGATGCAAAGGTATACAGTATTCTGTACCAAACAAAAGGAGATGATATTTATTTTTACAGTAAACTGTATTTTTATATGCTAAACGAGCTCTCTGTACGCTTTCTGAAGGTATTGGAATACCTGATTAGTGGAAAGTATGTATCTGACAACAAAGACTTTGCGTCTAAGATATCAGTCAGTGCCTCTTTGATTACTGAAATTTCAAAAGGAAGGAGTAATGTTGGATTAACGGCTATCCAAAACACTGTATTGGTGTTTCCTATTGATTCAGATTGGCTTCTCACCGGTCGTGGTTCTATGCTTCGTGACAGTGAAGAGTCGGGAGCTGCATCGGGTTCTCCTCAGACCGCCCTTCTGGCTACACTTGAAAGCGATTCTTTCTTATATAAGATGTATAAAGAGAAGGACGATGAGAACAAATCCCTCATCGAAGAGCTTGGCGGTTTGAAAGAACGTATCCGTCATCTTGAATCCGAGCTATCGCAATATGACTCCCAACCGGAAAAGTATAAGGAGCATCATCCGGTTTTAGCCTCGTCGGAGACTGTGAGACCTGCTACTATAAAGTAACACTTTGCAGCCGACTCCGATCCTGCCGATTCTGTCGTTGTCCTTTTAAGCAGATTACGGATTCATGTGATAATTAATCTGCATACCTTGTGTCCCTCTGTGAGCTTTCTTTTAAGCAGATTACAGATTCATGCGATAATTGCTAAGTGTGCAGTAATTGGCAAATATGCAGTCGCGCGCACATTTTCGTCGTAATAATACCATCTAAAACGCGTATAGTGATTAAAGTTCAACCAATTATATCAATTTCGCACTCCTATTCCTTCCTCTGCGATACTGTATCATCCCCCTGTGAAAATCCCTTTAAATCGTTTAAAGATGCCACATCGAAAGAAACATCACTTCAAGGATACCCTGTTTCTCAACGATAAAAAGTATCTCCAACCCCAGCCTCAGTAATTGATCGATACATCATTGTATTCCCAACCAGTATCCCCAACAGTATCCTCAACTCTCCATTTAACAGTTGTGCTATTCCCGCATCCTTATCCTCCTTTTGTTTATTTCTGCATTTGGTAATAATGATGTAAGTCTTGTGCGACCATTCGATTTCATTTCATTCACAAGTGGTTATCCTACTTAATTCGTTGAATATTAGAGGCTATTCTGTGCTTTACTCTCTATTGGGTTTATATACAGGATGTTTTGTTTCTCTTAAGAAGAAGACGGATAATAAAAAAGAGGGGTTACCACCCCTCTTTTCCAACTTCAAAGCACGGACACTCCTTTGTCCACTCCATCGGCTCCACCTCCCCATTCCCATTCACGTCCGGACTCAAATCCCGGTGTCCCACAACCTTTGCCTCCGGATAATCCATCTTCAACGCCCGCACCAGCACCTGTAGGGAATGCTTTTGCCACTCCGTCCGGGTATCCTTTGCCATTCCGTAGCAATCCAGACCACCCTCATAGCATATTCCGATACTGTGAGCATTGTAGCCCTTCGCGTGGGCACCAACCCTCTCGACCGGGCGTGTGGATCTGATATCACCATTCCGACGCACGTAGAAATGATAGCCAATGCCATCAAAGCCGCGAAGGCGGTGAGCGGTGTCCAAGTCCTGCTCGGTAAAGGGACGGTCCTCGCAAGTGGCACTACAATGAATGACAATTAAATCAATCTTTCTCATACTTACGGATTCATCGCATTCGCACTAAAAGCGCCTATTATAGCCGAAGCCACTGCAATAATTACTTTTAAAATCTTGTCCCAAGTCGTTTTTTTCATGTAAATTAGTGATTAGTGATTAATGGTTAGTGATTAGTGATTAACGGGCTGCGCAGCCTTTCATTTTTCATTCTTAATTTCTAACGCCGAAGGCGTTAGAACCTATCCCAGCGGGTCTTCTTCCAGCCCCCCTTCTCCGCTACCGCCGGAAGAAGAACCGCCGCCACCGGTGGACGAGCTGCCATCTTCCGTCACCAATTCGAAGACAATATTGTTTGGCATTCCTTTGGTGGTGGCGTTGCTGTCATTGGTCAGCCGCAAGGTATTTGCCACCTTGAAGCGGATGTTGACACGTTCGATATTCTTCACCGTGCAGTCCTTGGCCACTTCGGTGGCACGACATTTAAAAGTGGTATGGAAAATTCCGAAACCGTCCAGGCGGACACTGTTACCATCGGTCAGAGTTTGGCGCATTTGGCGGACGATGGCTTTGCCTACGTGCTCCACATCTTCAGCCGACATTCCACCCAGTGCTTCGATGTCCTGGGCAATACGCGCAAGGTTGAAGATTTTAGCATCTTTCGTCTTGCGTTTCAGGGTGAATACCATCGGGGAAGCTGCATCGCCGATTTTCTTGTGGCGCTTTGTGCGCACTACTAAAGCATTTGACATGTTGAATAATGTTTTAAATGGTTACTAATTAATTCCTCAACGTTGATGGGACAAAGATACGGCGTGGGAGCGGGGAAGGCGGAGTTAAGCGAAGATAAGTGGAGATAAGCGGAGTTAAGTGAAGAATAAAGGAGAATAAAAAAAGGGAACCCTAAGGTTCCCCAAAAACATTGACAATAAGTCTCACTTGCGCAGGTGTATAATGTTTGCTCCTGCATTTCATGCCCGTGTCCTGCAAGCGCTGCTCCAGTCCGGGAGCCGTGTGTATCCATTGGTTGAACTGGTTGACTGCAGATTGTTGGCAAACTCCGTGAATGTAACACAATGCCAATTCTCCTTTTCCGTAAGTGCGTATCGGGAAGCGGGCATCAAGTTTCGGATCATCTTCTATTTTCATATCTTGAAGTTTAAGTTGTTTACTGCTTTAAAATATATACAAATGTACTGATTTTTAGTCAAATAAGCAACCCTGTTCCGCTGTATTTTTCAACCAATTTTCATTGTCGAATTTTGTATTTACCGGTCCCGGTTTATCCCCGTCCGGACCGTGCACGATGTCTTCCTCGCAAGGCCAGTAGCGGCCGTTCAAGCGATTGTAGACGAACTTGGCATCCGTATTAGCACTGCCCAGGTGCTTGAAACGGACCTTGTCGATGTAGACGGTGACGAGCTGCTTGGCATCGTCGCGACTTACACAGAGGCAGTAATCGGACATATTACCGAAGTTGGCCGAACCGTTGATGTCGTTCATCTCCACCCGGCGCAGTTCACCGGTGGCGGTGTTGCGGTTCATCTTGCGCGGATGCGCCACGAGGATGACCAGGCATTTGTGCTGCACGGCGAAGCGGCTCAGCTTGCCCAACAGTGAAGTGATGTACATCAGTTCCGTCTGCCCCGGCTCCAATTGTTGGTCCAGACGGTTCAGCGGGTCGATGACGAGGATGCGCACTCCGCGACGGTACACCAGTTGGCGGGCTTTCTCCAGGATATGGTCGATGGTGCAGGAGTCGGTGCCCGGCAAGATGTGCGTCACATTGGCTGTCAGCCAGTCCACGGAATGGTTATATAACTCTTCCGTCATGCCCGGGACAGGGCCGAATTGTAGGCCGGTCAACTTTTCAATCAGCTTGGCATGATGGTAATTGACCGGTGAGTTTTCGGGGCTGAAGTAGGCTATCTTCCATTCATGTCGTAGGCAGAGGCGCAGGACGAGTTCGTCGACGAATTCGGATTTTCCATGACCCGGGCTTCCCGACACCACCGCGGAACGTCCGGTTTCGAAGGTACAGTTTGCATCAAAGTTATCCCAACCGGTATCGGCACCACGGCACAGCCCGTTTTCGAAGAGCGCACGCAGGTCTTCCCGGTAGTCCTCGGCAGTAAATACACCTTCCAGTGGGATTTCTTCGGCCTGTGCCAGGGTGATGAGCAGACTTTCAGCACCATAAAGAACCAAATGTTCATTGGCGTCCTTGCATCCGGGACCGAAGTGTACCAGTCGGCAACGTTCCGCTCCCAGGCGGCGAACGAGTTCATGGCGCAGCACTTGTCCGGCGGCATCTTCATCGGCGGCAATGTAAATCACTTTCTTTTGCTCGAAGTGCGTCTCCACGAATCTGTCCATCCAAGTGAGATTACTTTGCGCACCGGCAGGTACGGAGATGACATCTTTCCGCCCGGCGCTCATGAAGGCGCAGGCGTCAAATTCGCCTTCGGTGATGATACATTCCGGCGTGTCGGCAATGGCGTCGATGTTGTAGGGAATCAGTTCGGCGCCGGGCACCATCCTGAAGTGCTTCAGTGCGCTGCGGTACTTGGTGTTGATGAGTATACCATTCTCGAAGTAGTTGAAACATAGGCAGTTCTCTATTTCATTGTTGCCCGGTAGCTTGGTGCATTCTTCGGTGATGCGCAGTTCTGCGAGTAGGTTCTGGGCGAGACAACGCTCTTGTGTCCAGTATTTCTCCAATTTCTCACTCAACTTTGCTTTTGCGGGGTCGAATGTGGGACGGCGGAAGTGCGAGGGTAGTTGGCTGGCTTTCCGGAGTTGCTCTTGGCGCTGTTTTCGTTGGCGTTCTTCGGCATCGTCAGGCACGTAGAGCTTGTAGCCGCAGTGATGGCAGTAGCAAACTCCTTCGCTCAGGTTGACGGCGAGCGATTTGTCTCCTTTGTGTCCGCGGGTGTCGTTGCACTTGGGGCAGATAGTTTTGATCTTGCCGCTGTTGCGGCCTTTGGTATCGATTCCGTACTGGTGAAAATTTCTCATTGTTCGTTTGACTGTTTTTAAGTTTATTTTTTTTAATCGTTTGCTAATGCCGCACTTCAACATCCGCGATGCCACATTTCGCGGGTGTCGATGCCACACTTGGATGTCCACGAAGTGTGGCATTGGCTTTACTGAGGTGTGGCATTGGATGTGTTCAGGTGTGGCGTTCCCCCAGCTCAAGTGTGGCGTTTGGGACGCTTAGGTGTGGCATTTGGCGAACACCATGAGTGTGTTGTTTCGTTCCAGAAGGCTGTTGCGTCCGGTCGGGGTGGGGCGTCATCGGGGATGGGGCAGCCCAGGTAGGTACGCCGACCGTTGACGAGCTGTTCATAGCGATGAGGGTCGGGTGGGGCGGCGGATTGCTGCTTGGCGTCGAGGGCAAGGAGGGTTGTACGCAGGGCTTGAGAGGTTTGCCCGGTCTTTGTGTAGTTGACGAAATAGCGGCGTGCATCGCTCTGTGTCAGTAGGTCGTGCCATTTGTCGTAGATTTTGATATGCTGTTTGAAGCACTCTACGGCCTCCTTGATGTGGCGCATCAGCAGCGTTCCGTAGTCACTTTGCATACAGACCGCTTCCAGCCAGGGAGTTCTTTCCGCCAGCTCGTCCACCAGCTCCTGCCAGGGACATACGGGTTGCAACGCCGGTTGCGGACGACCGGAACCATCGCAGACGGTCAGCGAACCATGGCGGACGATTGGAAAATTAACATCATGGTCAGCAGCAGTTTCTTTTTCTTTTGCTGATGATGTTATTATATCTTTTATATTCTCTTTAAATGAATCCGGCGTTTGTTTTGCAGATTTGTTGTTTTCCAGTGATTTAGCGGCATTTTCGGGTTGATTTTCTGCATCATTTCCAGACGTTTTTTGCTGTTTTTCGTCATTTTTTGGCTTGGAATCGGTAGATTTTCCGTCATTTTCCGCCGCTTTTTTCTCTCTCTTTTTCACGGGATTCAGTTCTTCGGCGGAGAAATATCCGTCCTCTTCGAGTTTGAAAAGCTGGTATTCCAGAATGATTTTTGTAAGGTAGGCAAAGGAGATTTTTTTGCTGCTGCAGAAAGGGCGCAAATATTCCAGTTGCGCTCTGGGTTCGGGCAGTAGTGCCAGTTTTTCAATAATAATCCAGTAAGCTCCGAGGCCCTTCAAACCCTCTTCTTCGGTCAAGTTCCTCATTCGGGGGTCATTCATGGCCATAAGCGGATGCTGAAGATAAAAATTTCTTCTCATTTTAGTTGTTTTTTTATTGATTAATAGTTTGTGGGAAAAGGTTGCGTAAAGCGGAGCTGCTTATTGTGGCGACAGCGTTTTTTCGTAGCGTTTTCTCTTAGCGGCGTTAAAGATAAGCCATATATAATCGAGAAATAGCTTGATTTAGTACGCTTGGAGACATTGATGAACACTGATATATAGTGAAGTATGGGCTTGGAAGGGGCAAAAACCGTACTTGTGTTAATAAATTATAAAACAGCGTTTTTTTATTCTTCCGGTGGGAATTAAGTATATTGGAAAATGCCTATTCCTCACTGCCCCATGAGTACTGGTGACTTGTGGGGTATACATGGCTGCACTGCATTATGGGGCAATTCAGCGGTTTAAAGATGGCAGATAGAAAATGTGTGACTTTTCTTTATTACGAGGAATGTTTTTTGTCCATCTCTTTTTCTATTCTCGCGATTTTGTTCTTGATGGGGGATAGCTCTTTGATTTCTCGGTAACTGGCGTCATTGTCTCTCTTGAATAATTCTTTGAGATAGAGTTTCAGGATTTGGCAGGTTGCTAGTCTTTGATCTGTATACTTGGTGGTTCCGTTGAAATCCCAGGTTGATCCATTCTCTACTTTAATGGTAAGTTTAAATTTTTTCCATGATTGTTTGTTTAAAAAACTGCGAAGGTAAAAAAAATGTAGGAAAAGATGCCATCAACGAGAAGGAATATAGATGTATTTTTGTGAATAGTGATATTTTTTTTATCTTTGCTGTGAATGAGTAGTAAGAAGGATTTATCTATAGAGACTTTGCGAGGCATTGCTATTTTGCTGGTAGTGATAGGGCATGTTATTGGTTCCGCAGCTGATGGGGGAATGAAGATTAATTTTCCTCATCCTTTACGCTATTTGTATGTGTGGATAGATTACATTCAAATGCCGCTGTTTACTGCCATTGCAGGGTGGGTATATGCTTTGAAGCTGTTTTCATTTACAATCAGTTTTTCAGAGTTTGCACGGAAAAAGGCATTGCGCTTGTTGGTACCGATGGCAATAATAGGAACCCTATATTTTGGGGTGCAATATCTGATGCCGGGTACTAATAGTAAAGGTGAACTTAGTCAAATGTGGCGTATCTATATTTTTCCATATACTATTTATTGGTATCTTCCGTCGCTTTTTTTGATTTTTATAGTACAATGGTGGATCGACCGGTATAGGAAGATGGAAACATTTGCACAATGGGGAGGATGGTGCGTAATTGCGGTGGTATTGAGTTTGACGAATGATGAAGGCTTTATGCACAGTTTGCCTAATATTTTTAGTTTTAAAGGAGCGTTGGGACAGTTACCTTATTTCTTTGCAGGGGTGGCAGCTTACCGTTTTTCCAGCATATTATATCATTCTATATTTGTGAAGTGGATAATGTGGGCAATGTTGATATTGGGTCTTATATTGATACAAATAGTTTGGTTTTATCCCAGTGAACATGCGTTTTGTCGCTTGTTCTATCCGATAACATTAATCCCGACTCTCTTCTTGTTGCTGTCACTGCAATGGCATCATCGTTTCTTTATATGGATTGGAGGTTATGCGTATAGTATTTATCTTTTCCATGGTTTCGGTACTTCCGGAGGACGTATTGTATTAAATATGATTGGTGTGAAAGCGATTATACCTATATTCATATTTGCTTCGTTTATTGCTACTATTTGTCCAATAGTAGTTGATATGGTGGTGAGCAGATTTAGGTTGGGAAGAAGGTTGCTGTTAGGCAAAAGATAAATTTTGGAGATATTCAGTAAGTTTTAAATAGGGTTATTCAAATGTTCCATTTAAGGCATATCCCCCCTTAATTTATTTTCAAAAGTATTCAATGAGTATTCCTTTTTTAATTTCTTGATAGCATTGTAAATTGTTTCCACACTATGCCCCCAACTATGTGTATGTGCGAATGCTATACGTTTTTGTTTTAATTCGTTATCAGAAGATTCAGAGATTGCAATTTTGAGTGCTGTAATCCATTCATCAGGGGTTATTGCCAAATGTGTATGTTCAGCAAAAACATCACGCATAGTATGTGTACTGGTTGCTACAACTGGTTTTCCCAAAGCAAGGTATTCATCTATTTTAAGCGGATAATTTCCATCTGTAATAGGATTAAGAACTTGAGGGTTGATACATACATTGAAGTATTGAATATATTCTGGAAGCTTTTTTACTTCTTTGCTACCAGTAAAAAAAACATTTTTTAATTGATGTAATGGATGATTTCTGAAATATTCATCTTCTGGGCCAACGAATACAAAGCTATATTCTGGAGATTTTTGGATTACTTTATATAGTAATTCACTATTCAATCGGCTTTCAATAATGGCTCCTGTATATCCAATAATAGGCAAAGGTATATTTTCTATGTCTGACGGTTTAGTGAAAATCTTCATTGCGTCGTATAGCCCGAGGTCGACACCGGTATTCAATACATATGTTTCGGTATTCCATGGTCGCAGTTGCTCAGCAAAGTAGCTGGAATTTGCTAATACGATATCAGATTGGCGTACTAATGCCTCTTCACAATAAGGGCCATGCTTGCGCCAATAAGGGAACCCTATGACATAATCACGGCGATAATAAATACTAATTGTCGGATTGATATACTCTTTTAGATGTAAACTTCTGAAAAGGTCGGTATCAATTAAATGAGTATAATTTTTGAAATCTAAAATAGCGGCCTGCTTCACAATCCAATTCCCTATCTTTTTACAATTCTGCCGATTGAGATATTTAAATATACATGTAGGCAGTTGTCCCACTGAATGAATTGTGAATGGACTGTCTAGCACCCATAAATTTTCTTTAATTAGCCGTATAGGAGAGGATTTGCCTTGAATGACTGCGATTTGTCGACGACTAGTGGCAGACAATTGTCCTTTTCCCATAATAATTCGTAGTCGAGTGGCTATATCCATTGGCGGATTGACATAGAGAACCCGATGTTGCTTTGAAATTTCAAATGCTGTATTCTTAATGGTGCTACCTATCTCAATATCCCAAGACTGGAGGCTGGTGATGATGAAATCCGCCATAATAGTTCGATTTAGAGTTATGAATGATATATATTATTATAAATCTTTACATATTCTTCGGCTGTGTTTTTCCATGAGAATTGTTTTATCCGTTCTAATCCATAAGCCACTTGTTTTTGGTAGAAAACTTCATCGTTTTCCAATTTCAATAAAGCATTAGCTATTTCTAATGGTTCTTGTGGATTTATTAAGATAGTACCTTCACCTGCAACTTCAGGCATTGCGGAAGTATTACTTGTGATTACAGGACTTCCACAAGCCATGGCTTCTAATATTGGAATACCAAAGCTTTCCCGCAGAGAAGGGTAGAGGAAAGCAAATGCTGCATTATAAAGGGTAGCTAAATCTTGATTAGCAATATATCCCGGATAGTACAGATATGGTTTTATCTCTGTTATACTTTCTTGTTGAAGAAGCATATCAATATATTCCTCTTTCAAATCAGCAATAAGTAAGGAACGTTTTATATTAGATTTTTTAAGATAGAGTGCATACGCTTTCAGAGTACGTGCTGCATTCTTTTTGGGGTCCGTATTACCCAAGAAGAAAAGGAATTCTTCTTGAGGTATGTATTTTCCAATAATCCTTTTATTAAGAATCTCTTGTTTTCTGAAATGTGTATTGTAGCCGTTATAAACAGCTGTTATTTGATTTTCAGGAAGGTGCAATGCTTCACGAATGCGATTACATTCAAAATGTGAAACAGTAATAATTTTTTTGCATTTTTTTAAAATTCTAGGAACAACTAAGCGTCGATAATGCCAACCCATTTCTTGGTATAGGGAAGGACTCCGATGGTGGCGTGGTTCCAGATATATAATGTCGTGCAGTGTCAGTACTAATGGTACTGGGCACCATAAGGGAGCTGTGTTTGATGTGCAGTGCAATAAATCAGCTCCGATTCGCTGCGCTGCTCGTGGTAATGCTACTTGTTCCCATAATGGATAGGTCGGACAATGCAACTCAATTATCTTGAGATTGTCTGATTCTTTAAGACAATGATCTTCGCCAGGTGCAACGAATACATAATATTCATTGTTATCCTTCCTTTTTTGCAATTCTCTTAAGGTTTCTAGTATGACAAAATCCATACCATGTTTATCACGGCGAAAGATACGTTGGGCTTCAATAGCAATCTTCATTTGATTCTTATTTTGTTTTAGTATCTCTTTTTTTTCTTTGAAAAAGACGATTGATATGACTAAATATAGATGCAAATATTAAAATAGGAAGTGCCCATACTGCACGTCTGAATCGTTTGTTAACTTCTCCTTCAGGCAATGCCATTAGAAAAGTTAGTATATTGATAAACAATAAAGCATACCATTTGAAGCTTAGTGTCCAATCTAATGCAGTAATAATGACAGCACAAGCTATAATACAAGCAATTAATAAGAAACGTGAAGGTAATAACCATTGAAATAATTTGTTGCAATAATCCCATTCTCCTTTTAATAAGGCTAAAGGTAATTTGCGCATAGCAAATAAGGTACTGCTATACTGGGAACGTAACCATCCAATGCGTTGTCTTTCATATCCTTCTGAATTCTCCTCTTTTTTACTATAACATACGACTTCTTCTAAGTACTCTGTATAGATATTTTCTTTTAACAAAGCTGTTTCCATTGCTTTACTAATATCGCTACCTTTTAATGAAGGGCTTATTTTGTGGAACATTGCAAAGTCAAAAGCCATGGCAGAGCCAATCAATGCGGAGGAGAAACCAAGACGAGTATGTGCTTTACGAAAAATATTGTTATTGATTTCTTCACTTGTTGCATTTAGTATGGCAATACTTGTCGTTAGATTTTCTGTCATGCGATGCGCTTGAATAGCGTCGCAGCCCGAGTAGTATGCATTATTGAATAAATTTAAGGCATTGGGAACTATACGATTATCTGAGTTGAAAATGACTACCATATCATATTCTGCAGGAGAATATCGTTCCATTACCTGTTGAATAGAATATACTTTAGTGCATGTTTCTTTATCAGGCACTACAATGTTTACTGGCATTTGAAGCAGTGTTACCAAATCTTCTTCTGGTAGTTGAGTTGCTGCAACTGCAATGTCATATTTTTCTCTAGGATAGAGCTGAGTATCGAGAAAATAGTTTATGGAATTGATTACCTCTTTTCCATTGCGCAATACAACAAACAGTACTAGAAATTTGTGCTTTTTTTGTGCATCGGGATAGGGGTTTTTATATTTTCCTATTGAAGCAAGTGCATAAATGAATAAATATGCTACTGGGATTGCGAATAGCAAGAACAGAATTGCATCAGTCATTAGTAATGCATTATTATTTTCGTCCATCCACCATTCGGGATTAAATATTGAAAAAAATTCGCTCATATTTTTATTTATTTATTATTAACTAATGATTTTTTATTTATTTGTTTATCTATATAAACGCCATTTAATATAAACGCTATGGAGCATATAATTACTAAACCAGAAGGATGCATGGTCATTCCCCGTCCAACATATCCATTTAACCACATACCAAATACACCACATAGTAGAGCGGCAAGAATATTTTTCAATTTTTCGTTTTTTATACAAAACATAATGATATAGCAACATCTTAATAGGATAATAACATTAATAGCTATGTATAATGAAAGTCCCCAAAAGCCTGTTTGCATCCATATATCTACATAAAAGGAGTCTGGTGGGGTTGCTTTTTCAACTATTTTACCATTTTCTTTTACTTCTCTCATTATGCGCCCTCCGATGCCAGTTCCCAGAGGATAGCTTTCTAGAAAAATAGCTATTCTTTTTTGGTTTTCTATACGTACATTAAATGAGGCGTCTTCTGTGGGTTTAAATGCTGAGCGCATTCTTCTTATCAATGCATTATTGTCTCCAATATTGGTAAAAGCAAAAAAAGCAAATAAAGAGACTCCCACACAAGCAGAAATACTTATTAGTTTGAAATTTTTACTAATAAGACAATAAAGAACAAGTCCACCCATAGGGACAACAATTGCTCCGCGTGTTCCAGACATAAACAGACCTAATATGCCCATTACAGCTATACTAATGTAGAAAATACGCAAGATTCTATTAGATGTATTAAAACTAATTATGGAATATACTATTGCTATCATCCCCATGTGTGAACCAAAATTACCAGCATCACTGAATATAGAGAAATAGCGAATCCCACTTTTTAACAAATGTGTTTGCCAGCTTCCTGTCCTAAGCCATTCAGTTTCTGCTGCATCAAACCACCAATATTTTTGTATCAATAATTTGATGAAAGCTGTGGCTGTAAATATTCCTAAAACAATAAGGGCATTTCTCAATGTTTTAGGTTTGTCTAATAATAGAGAAGCTACAATATATAGCATAGGCATTGATAGTACCCATCCACGCAATACCATGATAATATCTGGATTATTATTTCTTGGATTCAAGAATTGTATAAAAACAAATAAAATCCATACAATATAACTAACTGTCAGTATATTTACGGCATTAGGAAAATGTATGCTTTTATTTTTTCTTGCAGCATATAGTAGAATCGCCAAAATTAAAGATACTAATAGAACGTCTAATATAACACTTAATCCCTCTTTACGACTATATCGCATAATTGCAGTTAAATAGTAATCTACGGTAACATATACTAGAAAGATTAAACGTGGACTTTGAATACCGTATACAAATATAATAGAGGCAAAGGGTAATGCTATAATTATTGCAGCGATTAATAGCTTTTGAAGAATAATTGCATAGGTCAACGCCGCCAATCCCAAAGCAAAAAATATGTATATAATTGCTTTGGGAGGAAGCTCTTGTTGTTGGATGCTATATGCCATATTTCTTCTTCTATTATTTAACAGCTGCCTTTTTTGAGGTCAATCCTAATTGCGCTAAACGGCTAACAAATGAATGAAGCGGAGTTCTGGGAGGTAATTCTCCTGTAAATGATTCTACAACTTCACGGTCTGCATTATTTAAATAAAGGAAGAACGGTACATTGTCCATAGCTTCTTTTATAGGCCGAAGTGCAGCATTATCGCTATTTCTCCATAATCGGCATGCATTGGCTACTAATAAATTGACGTCTGCCTGCCGTAGAGTCTCTAATGGAATACTTGCATTATTAATGGCTGGGTATTCTACTAATATAATGTCAGGTTCTTGTTCTGCCTCATTTCTTTTCCAGAAACTTGAAAGTTGCTGAGCATTGACGTATTCTTTTGCTTCCACATCAAAATCTACACCATGTATTACTACGCGAGTTTTTATACCTTCCGTCTCCCAATAATCTACAAAATATTTTGCTAGATAACTTTTTCCTTCACCAGCCTCCATACTGAGGAGATTGACAATGGTAGGGCGCTCTTTTTGTAAGTAGTTATTTAATTGGCGACAACTGTATGCTGCTGCAAGTCGATTACATGTTTTAAGGAATCCACGGAACTTTAAATTGCTGGTACCATTGAATGCTGCAATTACGGGTAATCCACTAAGGCGTTTGCTGCGGAGTGGATCACGCAAAGTACGATCAAGCAATTCTATTAGTAGAAAATAAGTAACAATGAATACAATACTTCCTATAAATGCAATGAGAACGTACATTATACGTTTGCGACCATTATCCGTTAATGGATAATCGGGAGGTGATACTGTTTGCAGATTACTTGTGCCCATTTCTATATTTTTCAAGCGCAAGTTTGCATCTGCAAGTCCCTTTAATTGAGTACGGTAATTGTCCTCAGCAATGTTAATAGCACGCTGTTTACGATTTACTTGAGTACCAATGGGAGACATATGACTATATTGATCAAATATGTTTTTCTGGCGATTCAATAAAACCTGCAATTGGGCTTTAGCCTTAGCTTCATCAATGCAAGATGTTAACCATGCAGTAACCATATCATCTATACCGACACCCTCCTTAGAAAAATTATATTCATTAAGATTATCTGATAGGTGACTGATATTTTCTTCGGCTTTTTTTAGTCTTATTTTATCTTCGTAAAGTTTGGGACTATTCTCTTGTGACTTGTCGGAAGTGAAAATTTCACGTTCCATAATACTTTGATTTAAAGTACTGACTTTTTCTAATTCTTGCAATAAGTTTGTATTACTGCGAATGATCTGAGCACGAATGTCCATTTTCTCTTCTAACATTTTACGTCGTGCTGTAGCGGATTCGTAAGCTTTCTCTACATCTTCTAAACGGTCTTCTACTTCATAACGTGTTATAGCTAGGGCTTTTGTTTCTTCTGGATAATTGATAACGCGTTCCTGTACATTATAATTCATTAAATCATCCTCTTCCCGGTTCAAAGCTTGCTTAGTGAGACGGACTTGTTCTTCAAAATATGCGATAACATCATTTGTCGCTTTAAAACGCAATATCTCATAAGCTTTGATTAGTTCATCTATTAAAATGCTAACTGTCTGTTGCGTAATCCCTGGATCCGCTGAAGTATAAGTAATATTTAAAATATCGCTGCTTCCCGCACGTTTTACTTCAATCTTATTTAGTGCATTGGCGCTATAAAATGCTACAGGACGGTTGAACATAGAATAAACAAAATTATTTGCTTGTTCTTTTCGATAACTTGTCAAGTTCTCTATTGTCTTTTCTACATTCTTTCGATCTACTAATTGTAGAACCTCTTTGGGAGCCATTTGCAATAACTGGCGATAGTGTTTGGCTTGAATGTAATGGTTATCTTTCCATTCTTCCCCATACGTAAACGCATTTGCTAATAATCTGATCGACACCTTTTCCAATGTTCCTCGAGATTTAGCTATATTGATAAGGTTATCAAATGTACTATTAATTACAGTATAATTGACTGTTGTTCCATCAACAGTTGTAGAATTGGTTACTCCTGCATATATACTACTTTCTACAGTATAGCTGTAAGGAAGGAATTGGGTGAAATAGATAACCAATCCTGTGACAAATAAAGTTCCCCACAATAACCAGTAGCGGATACGATATATGAATTGTGATACAAATTGTGCTATATCCATATGAACTTTTTTGCTATTTAATTACTTTTACATTCGTTAGCATTTCCAATAAAATAATGGAATTGTGCAAAGTTACACGGCTCTGCTCATAATTAGTCACTGCCCCCGAACGGCGTGCGCGTTCAAGTGAAAGTGTGATAATATCTATCTTTCCTTGTATAAAGTTGTTTTCAGAAATTTTCATCTGAGCATTGTATAATGCTGCAGTTTCAGCCTTTGCTTTAATTGTGGCTAACTGTTCAGTAACTGCATTATATGCTTCTAATACTCTTAAACGGCGTTCCTCCATAACTTCATCTTGCGTGTATTGCAATTGCTCAATGCGGTATCTATAATCTTTTAATTTAAGTGGACGATTGAACAAATCGCCTAAACCAATACTGACGCTAGCACCTACATTAAAAGTATGCCGAGTGCTCACAGAGGTTGACTGAAACCAATCTACGTATGTATCGCTATTTTCATTTAAGGTATTAAAACGTCCAAAGGAATAGTTTCCATTCAGTCGGAGATAGTTCCACCAATTACGTTTTTCGATGCGATATGCATTTTTTGTTTGCTCAACCTGTGATTGTGCCCTTTTCACTGTGGCATTTTCTACTACAGCATCTAAAAACACAGATAAAGGAGGTAATTCTAATTTTTCAATATCAAAAGATGCATTTTTCCCCACCTGTGCAATTGGAACTTTCTCCCACTGCGCATCTTCCATTTTTAAACGCTCCAGTGCGTTAATACGTTCTTCGCGCGTCATAGTCTGTTCTTGTGCAATAGCATTTGCTGGCGAAGCAAATAGTCCGAAGATAGCTGCACTATAGATCATATATATGATATACTTTCTTATCATTTGTATAGTGTTAAATAATAATTTATTAAATTCTTATTGTTTATTTAAACATTTTCTTTTTGCACAAATGCGGTCAATGTTTTAAAAATGATTTTCATATCTAGCCAAAATGAAAAATCTCTTGCATATTTTATATCCAATTGCTTTCTCTCCTCAGCAGACATTTTACCAGCTCCGCCACGTTTCTCTACTTGCCATAACCCCGTTAAGCCCGCTGGAGCCATAAAACGATCTATATAAGCATCACTGGTCAATAGTTCCGCTTCGTAGAGTGGGAGAGGACGATTACCTACAATACTCATATCGCCTTTTAGTATATTGAATAGCTGTGGTAATTCATCAATACTATATTTACGGATAATTCGACCTACACGAGTGACACGTGGGTCGTTTTCAAGTTTGATAAATGTATTTTCTTTTGCTTTTTCTTTCTTTTTGATGAAATCTTCCTCAGAGATAACGAAGTCATCTGAAATCAACAAACTTTCTTCTTCATCCGATGTTCCGGCAAGGTCGTCAAAACGGATTTCAGGACCTTCATCGGAACTTTCAACTTCTTCAATCTGATATTGGTTGAGGGCATTCAATTCTTTCAACCGTTTGTCTGCATTGGTATACATGGAACGGAATTTCAGAAAGTCGAAAATCTGATAGTTGGAACCAACGCGTTGCGATTTATAGATGATTTTTCCTTTGCTTTCCAGGCGAATAGCAATAGCTGTACCAATTAGAACAGGAGAAAGAATAATAACAGCAGTACCCGCAAAGAGCACATCGAATGTACGTTTCCACATAGGAAGGTGGTATGTATTCAATATCTTGCGGTGCGTTTCGCTAAATTCTTTCAGTTTACTTTCCTTGCGTGCCTTGAGGTATGCATTCATGCGTTGAATACTATCTTCTTCTGCATGTGGTGGAAGTGTATTATTAACTCCGGCTTGCAAATAAGCTTTCCTGTTTTCAGACTTTAGAGCTTCGGTTATGAGGGTAATGTAAACCCGGGGGTAACGCTTACGTAAATAAGTAATTTCAATACAGTCAGCTTCGCGTACATCTGTTTGTTCGTAAAGAATAGATATGTTATACCGTTCACGAATACCGTCAATCACTTTTGCCGCTTTCTGAGATGAAGAGACGGCCACAAACATACCACCTGTAACTTTGCTCAAATGGTCAATAATGATCCGGTTGTTTCCGATATAAATGTAGTATAACATGTCCTTTTACGTGTATTGTTGTTAATCAGATAAACTTCTTTAAACGTACTTTCAATTCCATAGGATTGAAAGGTTTCAAGATGTAGTCCACTGCTCCTTCTTCAAGTAGACGAATACGTTCGGTAGTGCTCTCTTCACTGGAAAGCATCATAACCGGAATGTGCTTAAATAACTCATTACTCTTGAGGAAATGAAGAAATTCCGAACCAGTCATTTTAGGCATACGAATATCGGATATGATTAAGTCAGGTTCATTACCTTCTTGTAACCAGTCAATAGCTTTTAAAGGGTCTTCGCAGTATACCAAATCATACTCTTTCCCTAAATACATCGAGAGCACTTTGCCTATAGAGGCCTTATCATCCACTAATAATATCTGTTTCATTATTGTAAGTTATATTATTCTACACCTGTTATTTGTCTATGGTTGTTAATTTCTTTGCCTGTGCAAAAACTGCGTTTTTAGCAGGTTTTACAAGCAATGAAAGCAACTGAATCTTATTTTTTTCATAAATATATTGAGTTAGTCTGAACTCAAGCAAAAATACGCTTATTTGCGCTAATAATATTTGTATAAGGGAAGAATTACTTGTGTGTTAACTCTATTTAACGCTTTGGGCGTGGTTAGATGAGTCAAGTTTCTCTTTAGAATCATCAAATAATAATTTTCTCTTCTTTGGGGTCCCGTTAATAGAAAAAATATGTTATAATTGAGCTTGTAGTGCGTCTTGTAAAAAAACCGGAAGTAATTCCCGGCTTTTTTATAAGACTTGTTTTGTCTGTTGTCAAGGTTTTACGAAGATATTATCATTATAGTTGGATGTCCAATTCATATCTTCTACCTCTCCACCATTTATTACCCAGTCTTTAAATCCCGGGTAGACATCAGTAATCATCTTCTGTTCTTTTGGCCATTTCCATACTTCAGTATCTGGGATACAAATGCCCCATGCCAATCCTTCAGTGCTAATATAATAGCCTTTTTGGGGAAGATGAAGCATATTATTATATGTAGAAGCGTCATTACCCATTCCAAATAACTCTTTAGCTCCCAACTCGGTAGGAGCATAGTTTGCTACATGTACTTCTGTGCGCCCTATGATTCCATGGCTGTCTTGGGTTATGATGAATACGTCTAAATTTTTAATATTAGTGGCTTTGGCGGCTTCTTCAGATGTTGGGAATGTTATTATGATCTCAAAATTAGCTCCGTCTCCAGAATTATATTCGTTGCTAATGGCAGGATCTGTACAATAGAATGTGAAATCATCATCTGTGATATTCGGTTTGCAGTATTTATGGGCATTTGTGCAGAGGATTACAACCGGATTGCTTTGACCACTTTCGAAGACTGGAATACCATTTTGCACTTTTCCGTTGAGAGTAACTCCATTGCTGTTTACATTCAGAATCTGGATTCCTACGCCTGTTTTACGGCTGGCACCAACAGCACGCACATGTCCTTGAATGGAGACTTGCTTGTCACCATTGGTGGTGCTTATCTTATCGAGGGTGACTATTATGTCGTTCATGTCAAAGTCTCCATAAGCTGGCCACTGGTCTTCAAATGCATAAGTATAAATAGTATTATCTCCTACTTCTGGCTTTTCGGGATTTTCCGGTTTTGAAGTGCCGGGATTGCCTTCATAAACAGTGCCACTACAATTTTCAATGGCATCAGAAGCCTCACCATATTTAGTCGTAATAATGGTAGATTCCTTTTGCACCATCCATGGATTTGTAGCAGGTACAGGTTGATTATTATAATATTCCTCCCCTCTGTCCAGCACTAAATTCTTTTTCATATACGTGGTACCTGTATATATGAACTTTTGAGCCTGGATCATAGAAATCTCTTTCGTTTCACTACCAATAATAGTACATGTATTTCCTGTGTAGAAATCACTTGCTTTTATGAAAGAACTATTGAGGAGTGTTTGTTTGGTTTCATTGATAATCCTTACTGTTGGTACAGCTTTCCATTCTTTCTCACTGATTCTTCCACCCGTGATAGAACCGTTATCCATTACTAAATTCGCAAAGGTTATAGTTGTCTTGGCAATAAAAGTACAGTTGTTGTAAAGAGTTGCTGCAGTATGGTTGCTGCAATCAAATGTATCTACCTCAAAGAGGTTGTCATTTATGACAATGGCGCCACCAATAACTTTATTTGCAATGATTGTGCCTGTTCCATAATTCGCAATAATAGAATTAAGATTGCTGTTTGTTTTGATTGTTCCACCTACATTGATTGTACCATGATTTAATATTTGTGTAGATGTAACATCGATATCTTGACTTGTAGTAAATATGGCGTTTTCTGCATTATATATAATACCGGAATTAATATTTTGGGCGTTTCTTACAGAGAATGTACCAAAATTCTTGACGGTGATATTTGCTTGGCCGAAATTAAAATCGGTGGCAGTAAAGGTGGCATCTTTCGCGTTATATATGCTTGAATTAGTATTAGTCTGGGCATTTCCACTAACTTTAAAAGTCCCGAAATTTCTTACAGGAATATCCGTTTGGGTAGTAAATTGTTGACAGTCAATAGAACTGTTCTTTTGTATTTCTAAGGTACAATTATTACCAATATAAGGATTGCCAGTGATTTTACCACCTTCTGTTACATAGATATTCAGACCTTGAGGTGTTGAGTTCATGTCCCAGGTACCTTTAACAATGACTATTGCTTTTTGCCCATTATAGTGTGTGAGCTGTTTATTAAAGGTTTCTCCTTGTTTTATGATGTATACAGAACCGGCTTTCAATTGGTCGGTTGTGCCGGTTTCAAACTCATATTTTTCGGTCATTCTGCTGACGTCAGTTTCTGATTCTTCATCATAATCTTTTAAAATGACTTTATCCCAGCCACACTTTCCTGTTGTGCCAAGTACACGGGTTGGAGCAGTTGCATAATATAATTTACAGTTTAATATACTGCCATCTTTTGGCATAGCATATTGATATACTGTTTTACGTTGTTTGGGGTCAGTTTGGCGAATGAATAAATATTCGGTGGATTTGGGTATGCTAATATCTGTTGTATAATTAGTATTACTTTTGGCATAGCCAGCAGCAAGAGGAATCTCTGTTACATTGGACAATGGACTTGTAGTAAAAATTTCTAGCAGATAGTTGTATTGTCCATTAAATTCATCTTTAACTTCAACATTTAGTTTGACTGTTGCAATCATTGACCAATCAAAACCTTCGGGAGCAACAAAGTCTTTACCTAAGGGGTTTTCGGCAGGAGCGACAGGGCGAACCTTATCGGGGTCATACACATCATTGTCTGCACAAGCCATAAATAGTAGGGGAGCGGCAAGGGCAATAAATAAGTAATCGTGTTTTAGAATTCTCATAATTATATCTTTTTTAATCGTGTAATATTAGTTGGGTCTTTTACGCAACAAAGATAAATAGAAAATTCAACTTTTAGGGCTTTTTAACCTTCTTTGTGCGAAAAAAGATGTTGTAGTCATTTAGGAGATTAAAAAAAGCCGGAAGTGAAACTTCCGGCTCTGATATATAGATTGTCTGATGTTGGCCATCAAGGTTTGACAAAAATGTCATTTGTATGGTTGGATATCCAGCTTAAATCTTCTGCTTGCCCACCATTTATTACCCAATTTTTAAAACCGGGATAAACGCTTGTTATCAGATGGCGCTCTTTAGGCCATTTCCATACTTCGGTGTTGGGAATGCAAATACCCCATGCTAACCCTTCAGTACTGATATAGTAACCTTTCTTTGGTGAATTAAGCATACTGTTGTATGCAGAAGCGTCATTGCTCATTCCAAATAATGCTGTATTTCCTAAATTGGTTGGAGCATAGTTGGCCATATGTATTTCCGTACGTCCTACATTTCCTTGGGTTTCTTTACTGATGATGAATACGTCTATATTTTTGATATTCATAGCTTTTATGGTTTCATCAGCCGTTGGGAATGTCATTATGATTTCAAACTCAGCGCCATTGCCGGAATTGTACTCGCTACTAAGGGCTGGGTCAGTGCAATAGAATGTAAAGTTATCATCTGCAATATTAGGTTTGCAATGCTTGTGTGCATTGGTGCTAATAATTACAACTGGATTGCTTTGACCGCTTTCAAAAACAGGAGTACCGCTTTGTACATTTCCGGCAAGAGTCACTCCGCTACTACTTACATTCAGGAACTGGATACCTACACCGGTTTTACGGCTGGAACCAACTGCACGAACGTGTCCCTTGATAGACAGTTTCTTGTTATCATCGGTTGCAGTCATCTTGTCAATAGTGACAACGATGTCATTCATATCAAAGTCACCATAAGCAGGCCATTGGTCTTCGAATGCATAAGTATAAACGGTGTTGTCACCAATGTCCGGTTTTTCGGGATCTTCGGGATCGGGATCGCCTGTGTTACCAGGATTATAATAACCACCACAGGTAGAGAATGTATTTTTAGATTCTCCCCATCCGCTAGTCGAACATCCGCTTGTAATCCATTTAGCATTATTTATACCATTATAACCAGGTGCATAACTAAACGCATTTTCAGGTATTTCTATAACCAGATCCTTGAGATTGGTATCGCCACCTTGAGATATATAAACAGCTCCAATTTGTAGTAAAGAAGGGTTGCTTCCTTCTCCCTGGAAATTGCTGGGAGTCCTATTGATCTGTAACAAAGAGGTTTTAATTACCGATCCATTTTTCAATATGTATTTTATCGGGCTATCATTGCTCATAACTACTGGAACTGGCTTCCATTGGTCGGCATTATTTTCGGATGGATTCAAATTATCTGGTCTTTCTCCGGTGAGGGAACCATTGTCGAGCGTTACATTTCCCCAATTGAATTTTTCTTTTACTATCAGTGTACAACTGTTGTAAAGCATATCGACAGAAGAATTTTCGAAAAGTGTGAATTCGGCAAAACCGTCATTGTAGACAGAGACTCCTCCATTTAGGTGATACCCCTTAATAGTACCTTGGTCATGGTTTGTTATAGAGTTGCTATTGGCAGCGGTGTTATTCGTTTTTAAGATACCTGCTTGTTCATCCAATAAAACTACTCCATAATTGCTAAAGCCGCTGGTTACAAATTCAAAATTAAAGGTTGAAATTTGACCTTTATTCAGGGCTTTAGTATTATCTATCTTGAGCCATTGCCCAACTGTAAGATCACCTTTATTAATGAAATTTATTTTAATGAGGTCCATAATCTCGGCAACCTCAATTGTGCCAGCATTATAAATTTCAGGATAAGAACCCATAGCTGCTGTAATATTGGCTGCTGTAATTGTACCGAAATTCTTGGAAACTTGGCTACATGGTTTGAGTAGGCCGCTGTTGACAGACATAGTCGCACCGGAAGCAATAACCATTGACGAAACTCCTGATTCAAATGTTAGGTTTTTATTTGCTATGAAATTTCCTCCAATGAACCATTCACCGGCTTTGGCTGTAAAGTTGGTTGCGCATTCAACGGTACCGCCTTTTTCTACTACGAATTTTTGAACTGTGGATAAAGCGCTTGAGCCCGAATATTCTATTTTACCTCCGTCCAAAACATAAATATCAAACTGAGAATAGATGCTTGTTGCCTTCCAAGTTCCTTTTACAAAGATGGTACCTTTACCACTGGGCACTTGATATACCTTACTGCTTTCTTCTCCGGCCGCTATGAGGATTCTTGCGCCGTCATTGTATTGGTTACCATTGGGGCGGGTAGGTTCGTCCGATACATTCGGAACAGCTGGAATTTGCGGAGTTTCTTCCGTATAATTCTTATCCTCTAATTCCGTAATGCCTGCAGCTTTTGCTGCTTCATAAGCCGAAGTACTGCCTGTAGCTCTTGTAGTGCTTCCTCCTGTATAATACAGTTTACAGCTCAAGGCTCCTCCATCAGTTGGAACAGCAAACTCAAAGGTTTCCTTACGTTGCTTGGGGTCGGTTTGGCGGATAAAAAGCCGTTCAGTGGACTTAGGAATGCTGATTTCTACTACAAAGTTTTTTCCTCCTTTGGCATAACCTGCGGCTATTGGAGTCGCTGTATTGTCAATTAATGGATTCGTAGTGAACACTTCTGCCAAATAGTTGTACTGTCCGTTCAGTTCATCTTTAACTTCGATGTTTAACTTGACAGTTGTGATCATTGACCAGTCGAAGCCGTCGGGAGCGATAAAATCGTCACCCAAAGGGTTTTCGACCGGAGCGACGGGACGCACCTTATCAGGATCGTACACGTCATTGTCTACGCAAGCCGTTAACAGTAAAGGCGCTGCAATAGCAGTGATTACAAAATAGCGGTTTAGAGTCTTCATGTTTTTACTCTTTAAAAATGTATATTTGATTAATTTAATCTGCAACAAAGATAACAAATTCTTCAACTTTTTAGTTGTAAATAATACCTCTATGTTGCTAGATTTACCTTTTATTTGCTAAAAATACATTTTTAAGCTATTTTTTATCTTTTTTTAAGAAGTTAAAAAACGCTATTTTGTGATTTCTCCTGCAAGATCGGAGTTCATACGGTAGCGAATTTCAGCTTGGTTAAGACCATGACCAAGGAGGAACATGAGTTTGGTCACTGCACACTCGGGGGTGCTGTCATAGCCGCTGACGACGCCTGCCTGGAGAAGTTTCAGACCGGTTTCGTAGCGCCCCATTTCGACTGCGCCGCGTTGACACTGAGTGATATTGACAATAATGATGCCACGTTCGGTGGCTTCTTTCAGTTGGCGGATGAACCAATCCTTCTGAGGGGCGTTTCCGGAACCAAAGGTTTTGAGTACGACGGCTTTCAGGCCGGGGACGTGGAGAACGGAATTGATAATGCTCTCTTGAATGCCGGGGAAGAGGGTGAGCATAACGACATTAGTATCAAACAGATAATGGGGTTTCATGGGGCGCGTGGGATCAGGACGGCGGATGATGTGGGCGTCGTACTTGATGTGGATACCTGCATGTGCCAGTGAGGGGTAATTGAAGGAACGGAATGCATTGAAGTTCTCGGCATTTATCTTGGTGGTACGGTTGCCGCGCATCAGTTCGTTTTCGAAAAAGATGCACACTTCGGGAACAACAGGAGTGCCGTCAGGATTCTTGGCGGCTGCTATCTCGATGGAGGTGATGAGGTTTTCTTTTCCATCGGTACGCAGGGTGCCGATGGGGAGTTGGGAGCCCGTGAGAATAACGGGTTTGGCAAGGTTTTCGAGCATGAAACTGAGGGCGGAGGCGGTATAGGCCATGGTGTCAGTACCGTGGAGAATGACAAAGCCGTCGAAGTAGTCGTAGTTATAGTTGATTATCTTAACGATTTTTGCCCAAAGTGAGGGCTCCATGTCGGAAGAATCGATAGGGGGATCGAATTGGTAGGAGGAGATGCGATAGTTGAAGCGTTTCAGTTCGGGGACATGTTTGAGGAGCTGGTCGAAGTTAAAGTTTTCGAGCGCGCCGCTCTCAGGATTTTCTATCATACCAATGGTGCCACCGGTATAAATTAGCAATACGGATGGATAGTCATTTTTCATAAACATAATCGGGGTTGGATTATTTGCGCTGCAAAGATAGGAAAAATATAGTGATTAGCGGTTAGTGATAAGTGATTAGTGTTATGCGGTATTATTGCGCAGCTTGCCAATCACTTATCACTAACCGCTAATTACTTATCTCAACCCTTCTTTTAGTTGTGTAATTGCCTTCTCCGCATCTCCCTCATATTCATTCAGCAGGGTGACGAAGCGGCTGCCGATGATGGCACCGGAAGAGTTGGCACAGGCAGCGTCGAAGGTTTGCTTGTTGCTGATGCCGAAGCCAACCATGCGGGGATTGCGCAGGTGCATATCTTGTATTTTCCTGAAATAGGCTTGCTTCTGAGCATCAAAATCTTTTTGGGCACCGGTGGTAGCGGCGCTGGACACCATGTAGATGAAACCGTCGGTATGCCGGTCGATTTCGCGGACGCGGACTTCGCTGGTTTCGGGAGTGATGAGCATGATGACGCGGATGTCATAGCGGTCGGCAATGGGTTTGTAGGTTTCCTCATAGTCCTTGAAAGGAAGGTCAGGGATGATGACGCCGTCAATACCACATTCCACACACTTTTGGCAGAAAGCTTCGAAACCAAATTGCATGATGGGGTTGAGGTATCCCATGAAGACGAGAGGGATGCGAACGTCGCTACGGATGTCACGCAGTTGCTCGAAAAGGAGGCGCAGGGACATGCCATTGCGGAGGGCCTGGGTAGCGGCGTTCTGGATGACGATACCATCGGCCATAGGATCACTGAAAGGGATGCCGATTTCAATCATGTGGACGCCATTGCGTTCGAGGGTGCGGATGACATTGGCGGTGCCTTCCAAAGTAGGGCAACCGGCACAGAAATAGATGGACAGCAGGTTTTTGGGGCTGTCCTGGAAAAGTTTATTTATACGATTCATGATGCTTTCAATTTTTAATTTTTAATTTTCAATTCTCCCAAAAAACGTTCTATTCGTTCCACATCTTTGATGCCCGGGGAGGTCTCGAAACGACTGTTGATGTCGATGCCGGCGAGACGGGGATGGTGGAACTCTTTCAGGGCTTTGACACTGTAAGGGTTGATGCCACCGCTGAGCAGGAAAGGCGTGGAGTTGGTATAGCGTTGCAGAATGTTCCAGTCGAACTGCTGACCGGAACCGCCGTAGCGAGCGGTGCGGGTGTCGAACAGATAATAGTCGCAAAAACCTTCATAGTCGGAAACGGCGAGGAGGTCTTTGGGAAGAGCGATGGAGAACGCTTTGATAATCCGGAAACCATTGGAGTGGAGAGTACGGCAGTATTCGGGTGATTCGTCACCGTGCAACTGGATGTAGTCCAGCCCGAAGCGGTCGGCATACATATGAATGTTCTCTTTAGTCTCATTAACAAATACGCCGACACGTTTGGCAAGGGTAGGCAGGTACCTGGGTATCTGGTACAGGTATCTGGGGGACTTGGGGTAGAAGATGAAACCGATCATGTCTACACCTAATACATCTACATTGCGGATGTTGTCAGCTTCGGTCATTCCGCATACCTTGATCATTGTATCCATATTTACGATTAGACGATTTACAATTTGTACTTGAGAATACTTCGCTTAGAATTTACGAATATATGAAATTATGTGTAAATTTCCAAACTTATATTTCGGGAATGAGTTCTTTTAGTGTATTTCCGGGGTTTTCGGTACGCATGAACGTCTCTCCCATGAGAAAACCACGGAAACCGGCGGAACGCAATTGGCGGATGGTTTCGGGACTGGAAATTCCACTTTCGGAGACGAGTAGCGGAGGAGTCTTGAAATCAATTCCGGCAACGGTTTGTTTCAGCTCTTCGGCAATGCGGAAGGAGTTTTCCACATCGGTGACGAAGCTGCCGAGGTGGCGGTTGTTGACGCCAACCATGTCCGTCTCCTTATATATATAGGAGAGTTCGGACGGGCTGTGCACTTCGAGCAGGACTTCGAGCCCCAGTTCATGAGCCTGAAGGGTGAGCGTGCGGCACTCGTCGGGTGTGAGGCAGGCGGCGATGAGCAGGATGGCGTCGGCACCCACGATGCGGGCTTGCAGAAGTTGATACTCGTCGATGATGAAATCTTTGCGCAAGATGGGGATGTTGACGAGCGGGCGCACTGTGCGGATGTCGCGCAGGGCTCCACCAAAGAATTTCTCGTCTGTGAGGATGGAGAGGGCGGAGGCTCCGGCGGCTTCATAAGCCGGGGGAATGAGTTCGGCTTGTGCGGTTTCCTTAATCCAGCCTTTGGAGGGGGAACGGCGTTTGAACTCGGCGATGATGCCGGACGAGGAAGAGGCGAGAGACTGCTTCATGCTGCGGCGTTGAAGGGTGCCTGCAGCCTGTGCGGTGGTGTCTTCATGAAGCACAGTGGCAGCTTGCTCTTGCAATTGATTGAGGGAGACTGCCTGCTTCTGCTGTGCTATTTCAATTCGCTTGTGGGCGATAATTTCGGATAAAATATCGGTCATGATTAAATATGAATTATTAAATATAAATTATTAATTATAAGGGGTGGGGTTGTTGATACAGGGAACAAACGCTTAATATTTAATACCTTATAATTAATAATTAACTCAGTTTATTTCTATAAATTTCTTCAATGTCTCCAGTGCTCGTCCACTTTCCAGCGATTCGCGGGCGATGGCGATGCATTCTTCGATTTCCTTTTCGGGTTCCATCACCTGGATGGCAAAGGCGGCATTGACGATGACACATTGCGTTTGGGCAGGGGTGGCACGGTTGTTGAGGATGTTGTCGAAGATGCGGGCAGCGTCTTCCTTGCAGGCTCCTCCGAAAAGTTCTTCGGGGCGGGCGGCACGGAAACCGAGGGCCTGCGGGCGGTAAATACGTTCGTAATTACGCGTCATGACTTTGAACTCGTCCGTAAGAGAGATTTCGTCGTAGCTGTCAAGGCTGTTGACTACGGCAAAGTCGATGCCGAGTTTGTAAAAGACATTGGTGTAGAGGCGCATCTGGGCAAGGTCGGCAACACCAAGCAGTTGGTAGGCAGGCTTGCTGGGATTGACGAGTGGACCGAGAAGATTGAACAGAGTGCGTACCCCCAATGCTTTGCGCACAGGGCCGACGAACTTCATGGCCGGATTGAAAAGTTGGGCATGAAGGTAGGCGATGTTGCACTCGTCCATGCTGCGTTTCAGTTTGTCGGGGTCGTTGGTGAAACGTACGCCGTGTTGCTCAATAACATTGCTTGCACCGCTGACGGAAGTGGCACCGTAATTGCCATGTTTGGCTACTTTATAACCGGCTCCGGCTACGACAAAACAGGCACAAGTGGAGATGTTGAAAGTGTTCTTTCCGTCGCCGCCCGTACCGACGATATCGATGGGGCGATAGGGAGCGAAGTCTATAGGTATACATGTCTCCATGAGGGCTTCGCGAAAACCTGATAGTTCTTCCACTGTGATGCTACGCATCTGAAAAACAGTGAGTAATGCGGATATTTGAGCCTCGGGATACTTCTCCCGGGTGATGTTTAGGAGGATTTGCTTGGTTTCCTCTGAAGTAAGCTCTTCGTGGTTGAAGAGACGGGTTAATATATCTTTCATAAGTTCGTTTATTATTATTTGAAAAGCCAGTTTTTCAAAATCGTTTTTCCGTCGGGCGTCAGTACAGATTCCGGATGGAACTGGATGCCGTGAATGTCGTACTTCCGATGTTTCAGTGCCATGATTTGTCCTTCGGGACTGAGGGCGGTGATGGCAAGTTCTTCGGGAAAGTTCTCGGTGTCAACTACCCAGGAATGATAACGACCGACTGGAATTTCGGCAGGCAGACCGGAGAAGAGGGGGTCGGGAGTGATTAGTGGTGAGTGATTAGTGATTAGTGAAGAGTTACTCATCACTAATCTCTCATCGCTAATCACTATATTCGTTTGTACGCCGTGAAAGACTTCGCTCAGATTAGTCAGCTTGCCACCGAAGACCTGACCGATGGCCTGTTCACCGAGACAAACGCCGAGTATGGGTTTGCGTCCGGCATAGGTGCGGATGACGTCGAGGAGCAATCCTGCTTCTTCGGGAATGCCCGGACCTGGAGAAAGGATGATTTTGTCGTATGCTTCAAGTTCTTCGAGGGCGAAGCAATCGTTGCGCAGAACATCTACTTCTGCACCGAGTTCTTTCACCAGATGGGCAAGGTTGTAGGTGAAAGAGTCGTAGTTATCTATGATTACTGTTTTCATTGTTATATTTGATTTCTACATTTTTTTCTGCCATGATAATGGCTTTTTTCAGTGCTCCCAGTTTATTGTTGACTTCCTGCAACTCGTATTCTTCGTTGCTTTTGGCTACGATGCCGCCACCTGCCTGGAACCAAAGAACTCCGTTACGGCTGACGAAGGTGCGGATAGTGATGGCTTGGTTCAGCGAACCGTTCAGTCCGATGAAACCGATACAACCGCCGTAGGCGCCACGGTTGTGCGGTTCCAGTTCGCTGATGAGCTGCATGGCGCGTACTTTCGGTGCACCGCTCAGAGTGCCGGCGGGGAAGGTGTCGATAAAAGCCTTGATGGGTTTGGCATCCTTATTCAACGTGCCACTGACACGGCTGACGAGGTGGATGACGTGGCTGTAATACTGCATTTCCTTGTAGAAATCCACTTTTACATCGTGGCAGTTGCGCGAAAGGTCGTTGCGGGCAAGGTCGACGAGCATGACATGCTCAGCATTTTCTTTGGGATCATCGTGCAGGTATTGGGCATTCTTGGCATCCTGTTCAGGATCTCCAGTGCGCTTGGTGGTGCCGGCAATGGGGTCGATGTAGGCATGGCGGCCTTCGATGCGGCAGTGAGTTTCGGGAGACGAACCGAAAATGCGAAAACCGCCAAAATCAAAGTAGAACAGATATGGGGAGGGGTTGATGCTGCGCAGGGCACGGTAGAGCTTGAAGTCGTCGCCTACGAAGCGTTGTTCGAAGCGGCGGGAGAGAACAATTTGGAAAACATCTCCACGCAGACAGTGGGCAATGCCTTGGCGGATATTTGCCTTGTGTTGTTCGTCGGTCAGCGAGGAGGTGGTTTCGCCAACGGCACGGAAGTCGTAGGCGGTGTAGTTGCGGTTGTTGATAGCTTTTTGCACGGTGTCCAGTTCACTTTCTTCACCGGGGGCAAGCATTTCGAGAAGCATCATCTCATTCTTGAAGTCATTGAAGACAATGAGATATTGATAGAGGATATAGAGCATATCCGGCGCATCGTTGGTGGTTTCGCGGCTGTCCTTGACGGGGATGTCTTCGAAATAGCGTACGGCGTTGAAGGAGGTGTAGCCATAGAGGCCGCAGTAGTTGGCGTATTCACCTTCGACGTGGAAGCGGCTGAGGAAATCTTCCAAAGCATTCTCTACACGATATTCCTGTGTGATAGGGCGTTCTTCGCGGGTGCCGTCAGGCAGGCGGAAGATGGCCGTTCCGTGGTCGATGCTGACGCTTGCCAACGGGCAAAGGCCGATGAAGGAACGATTGTTTTCGCTGCCGTGATAGTCCGAGCTCTCCATGAGGGCGCTTTGAGGGAACACGTCACGGACTTTAAGATAGGTACTTACGGGAGTGTGCAAATCCCCGAGAATCGTACGGCTATGCGTTTGATAGTTGTATGTATTCATTTTCTTTAGTGATTAGTTATTAGTGATTAGCGTTTAGTGATTAATGATTAGTGATTATTGATTAGCATCCCACTAATCACTAATCACTACTCATTAAACGTTAAATAAGTTTCTATATCCTTATCTCCACGCCCGGAAACGGTCAGAACAACCACATCTTCGGGTTTGAAGGTCAGTTTTTCGAGGGCACCGAGGGCATGGGCACTTTCCAGGGCGGGGATGATGCCTTCCAGTTTCGTCAGTTCGTAGGCGGCACGGATGGCTTCGTCGTCATTTACGGCGAGCACGATGGCGCGTTTTTGTGCGGCGAGGTTGGCGTGCATGGGACCGATGCCCGGGTAGTCCAGTCCGGCGGAGATGGAGTAAGGTTCTTCAATTTGGCCGTCTTCGTTCTGGATGACGTAGGTGCGGGCGCCGTGGATGATACCCATTTTGCCGAGGGCGATGGTGGCGGCGGTCATTCCGGTGTCCACTCCTTTTCCTCCGGCTTCGGCAAGGACGATTTGAACGCGTGCGTCGTCAATGTAGTGGTAAATGGTTCCGGCAGCGTTGCTTCCGCCACCTACACAGGCGATGAGATAGTCGGGGCAATCGCGGCCTTCTTTCTCCATGAGTTGTTTTTTGATTTCCTCGCTGATGACGGATTGCAGGCGGGCTACCATATCGGGATAAGGGTGTGGGCCGACTGTTGAACCTATAATGTAGTAAGTATCAGCGGGATGACAACACCAGTCGCGGATGGCTTCGTTCGTGGCATCTTTCAATGTCATATTGCCGGAGGTGACAGGAACGACAGTTGCACCGAGCATCTTCATCTTTTCTACGTTGATGTGCTGGCGTTCTACATCCGTTTTACCCATGTAGACGATACATTCCATGTTCATCAGTGCACAGACGGTGGCGGTGGCTACTCCGTGCTGTCCGGCGCCGGTTTCGGCGATGATGCGGTGTTTGCCCATGCGGCGTGCCAGGAGGATTTGCCCGATGGTGTTGTTGATTTTGTGGGCACCTGTGTGGTTCAGGTCTTCGCGTTTGAGGTAGAGTTTGCAGCCATACTTCTCAGAAAGGCGGTGAGCGTAATAGAGTGGGGAGGGACGGCCTACGTAGTCACGCAGTAGTCTGTCGAACTCTTGCTTGAAATCTTCACTTTGCAGCACTTTGAGATAAGTGTTCTGCAGTTCTTCCACACATTTGTGGAGTATTTCGGGAACGTATGCTCCACCGAATTCTCCGTAATAGCCATCTTGATTTACTAAAAAACTCATAATCCTATATTTTTAATTTATTATTTGTTTCGGAACCGGACAAAAGAAAAGAGCCCTGTCGCAGGTTGCGACAGGGCTCTTTCAAATTTGTTATATCTTTAATGAGGTATATACATACGAGCACTGCTCCCTTACGACTGTCGGAGTTGTAACGGGCGCCACCACCAATATGTATTTACGAGCATTGTTTTCATTGTCTTTTTGTTTTAACTGGGGGCAAATGTAATCACTTTGTTTTAAATACCAAAGAATTTCTTGCTTTTTTTCTTTCTAAGAACAATTTTCTTATAAACTTGTTCTATAATAGTATTAAAAACAACCATTACTCATATAAAAAAGAAAGGATGAACTATGAAACGGAAACATTTAGTCGCCATTGGCGTATCGATTGCTATTCTCTTGTTACTTTACTGGCTATTGGTGGCCGAAGATATGAACGCCTGGCTGAACGTTAATTGATTTTTCGTGACTTTCTAGTGGAGTTGTGCGGATAAAAATGTATCTTCGCAAAAAATCATAAGCTCATGAAAGGAATAAGTAACTCATTTTTGCGCACGATATGTGCGTTGGTAATAGGCCTGATATTGGTGATGTTTCCCAATGAGGCAGGCGATTATCTGGTTATAACGATTGGTGTCGTGTTCCTGATACCGTCGCTCTTAAGTATTATCGGGTATTTTGCCATGAATGCGGAGGAAAGGCGCCGTCTTCCTATTGAGGGGATTGGTAGCTTGTTGTTCGGCCTTTGGTTAGTGATTATGCCCGGTTTCTTTGCTGATTTGCTGACGTTTGTATTGGGATTTATCCTGGTGCTGGGAGGTGTGCAACAGATTGCATCGTTGTCAGTTGCTCGTCGCTGGATGCCGGTTCGTGCAGGGTTTTATATCATTCCGGTACTCATTTTGATTGCAGGTCTGATTGCTTTGTTCAATCCGACAGGGGTACGCTCAACAGCATTTATTATTATCGGTGTTACCAGTATAATTTATGCGGTTTCGGAGTTGGTGAACTGGTTCACGTTTACGCGTAAAAGACCGAAGACACCGACTGTACCGAAGGATAGGGATATTGAAGACGCGGAAATTATAGAAGATAAATGATAATTTAGCGAAGCGGAGCTTCGCAGTAGTAAGTAATAAGTAGCAAGTAGTTAGTAGAATAGTCCTATTAATAAAGGCTGTTATAATTCGGAGTATCTCCTACTAACTACTAACTACTTTACTACTACCTACTTTATTTGACCCACATCAATTCCCCCTTCCTCCACTTTCCGTACCTTTGCGCGATTTTTTATCACCGAGGTTCAAACACATACGAAATGATACATCAAGAAAGCTTAAAAAAGCGGCTTGCAAAGCTCGCTGCTCCCATCTTTATAGAAACCTTGCTCATCATGATGCTGGGCGCGGTAGATACTATTATGCTAAGTCGACACTCCGACAGTAGCGTTGCCGCAGTGGGAGTAGTCAACCAGATTATCATGCTCACATTCCTCGTGTTCGAAGTCATTAACCTTGGCACTTCCGTGCTCTGTTCGCAATACCTCGGTGCACGCTTGCAAAAGAAAGTGGTGCAGGTAGTAGGCGTTTCGCTGGTGGTAAACGTCGTAGTCGGCGTTTCCGTCAGTCTTTTCCTCTTCTCCCTTGCCGGACCTATCCTCCGCCTCATGGGACTGACTCCGGAACTAATGACAGATGGCATGGACTATATGCGTATCGTAGGCGCCTTCGCTTTTTTCCAAGCCCTCTCCCTCACCCTTTCCGCCTCTCTGCGCAGTGCCAACAAGGCCATTTACCCGATGCTGGTAACCGTTGTCGTCAATATCCTTAATATCATAGGCAACTATTCCCTCATCTTCGGCCGCTTCGGTTTCCCCGAACTGGGCGTGGAAGGAGCTGCCATCTCCACCGCTTTCAGCCGTGGTGTTTCTATGATTCTCCTGTTCATCATCCTGTTCCGCAAACATATCCACCGCTTCCCACTTGCTTATTTCCGCCCGTTCCCGTGGATAGAGCTAAAAAACCTGATGAAGATAGGACTCCCCTCTGCCGGAGAACAACTCTCTTACAGTTCTTCACAAGTAGTGATTACTTTCTTCATCAACATGCTCGGAGTTGAGGCGCTCGCCACCCGCACCTATTGCGTCAACATCATCATGTTCGCCTACCTGTTCAGCATCTCCATGGCGCAAGGTGGTGCCATCTGCATCGGACACCTCATCGGAGAAAAGAAACCACATGCCGCCTTCCTGATGGGCAAGTATGTGATGAAGAAATCCGTAATGATTACTGTCATCCTGTCCACCGTTCTCGCCGTCTTCGGAAACACCATCTTCCATTGGCTGACTTCTAATGAAGAAATTATCCGGTTGGGCACCACCATCCTCATTATCGATGTCGTTCTCGAAATCGGACGTCCCATCAACATCTTCGCCACTAATGCCCTGCGTGCCGCCGGAGATGTCACTTATCCCTTCTACGTCGGCCTGATAGTGCAGTGGAGCATTGCCGTTGGTCTGGGATACATCTTTGGTATTCCGCTGGAATGGGGCATTTGCGGCATGTGGGTTGCCTTCCTGCTGGACGAGAATATCCGGGGGGCTATCTTCGTGCGCCGTTGGTATAGCATGAAGTGGACAACAAAGGGGTTTATTAAGTGATTAGCGATGAGTGATTAGCGTTGAGTGATGAGTGATTAGCAGGCTGCGCAATGCTTATCACTAACCACTAATCACTAACTAACTTTTGATTTAAATCAAATCTTTTATACCTTTGTGCCCGGAAACGAGTTACAAATACCAGCGAACAATTATGGATATACTATTAAGAGAAACAGTCAATGCCACTGTTAACTCCCGTTATCCGGGCATGGCACCTGAAGGTAGAAAACTGATAGAAGAAATTCTGGTCCGCAAAGAGCTGGAAAAGGGCGAACTCCTATTCAAAGAAGGACAAGTCTGTCATCATATAGCCTTTGTGGGCAAAGGCCTGATGCGTCAGTTTTATTACAAAAACGGCAAAGACGTCACCGAACATTTTTCCTACGAAGGTTGTATTATTATCTGCATCGAGAGCACCCTGAAGCAGGAACCTACCCGCCTGATGGCAGAGGCACTGGAACCTTGCACAGTCTACCTCCTCCCCTACGACAAATTCATGAGATTGACTGAAATCTCCTGGGAAATCAATATGTTCTATCGCAAGATACTGGAGTATTCGCTCATAGTATCCCAGGTAAAGGCTGACTCCTGGCGGTTTGAAACAGCACGCGAACGCTACAATATGCTGATGCACACCCACCCGGAAGTCATCAAGCGGGCACCACTGTCACATATCGCATCGTATTTACTGATGACACCCGAAACCCTCAGCCGCGTACGCGCGGGGATATTGTAGAAAATACGATATGAAATTGTAGTTTTTGATTTATATCAAATCAACTTCCCTAAGAACTCTCTAACTTTGCAGCGTCAAAAAAGAAATAGATTTGGTTTTTTATAAGGAAAGAGATTAGTTTTTAGGGTATAAATTAAAAAAGAGGTAACAACTGAATAAAGGTTGTTGCCTCTTTTTTCGTTTACACCACAAAAAAACATTTAAAATACATGTAACCGTGCAAATAAAGTTATATATTTGTATTGATGGAGAGGAAGACACAGGTATCCATACTGAAAATAATGTTGATACTCGCACTTACACTGGCCGGATGCCAGGCAAGTTCTGACAAAGAAACACCATCGGCGCAACTGCCACAAGCATTGCTCCGGGATGGAGACATCGCTTTCAGGAGAGGAACAGGAATTGCCAGCAGAGTGGTATTGGCGGCCGATCGGGAAGGAAGTTATTCGCATACCGGTATCCTCAAGAAGAAGAAAGGGCAATGGTACGTGATACATGCCGTACCCGGTGAACCAGACTTCAAGGATGACCCTGACCGTGTAAAGATGGAACCCATAGAGACATTTTTCAAGAAAAGAAAAGTCGTTAATGGAGCCATCATGCGTGTACAAGAGGATTCCATAGCTGCATGCCGGGCGGCGATTCATGCTGAACGTCTTTATGATGCACATGTGCTATTCGACCATGATTATGACCTGGCAGATACCACCAAAATGTATTGCACGGAATTTATCGATTTCGTGTACAAAAAAGAAGGAATAGATTTACCTGAAGGACGTATCAGCCACGTCAATATTCCGGGATTCAGAGGAGATTATCTCCTACCTAATGATATTGCACAGAGCAAGCGCCTCTGTTTGATATACTATTTTTAAATACACATTAATCATTTAAAAAAAAGCGTATGAAAAAAGTATTTTATTTTAGTCTGATGGTAATGACTATATTCGTGATGGCAGCTTGCTCCTCACCAAGTGGTCCGGGAGATGCGATGAAGAAGTACTGCAACGATCTTGTCAAAGGTAACTATGAGAAGTTTGTAGACGGTATTGCTTTAGGCGAAAACATAACAGGCGATGAACTGCAAAAGCAAAAGGACGGGCTTGTTGCCATGATGAGGGATAAAGTTTCCAAAGAATATGAAAAAATGGGCGGGCTAAAAAGCATAGATATCCTGTCAGAAGAAATTTCGGAGGATGGAAACACAGCAACCGTAAAGATAAAACAAACCTACGGAAACGGAGAAACGCAAGAAGGTACACAATCGATGGTGAAAAGAGATGGCAAATGGCTAATGTCAATAGATAAGTAAGCTTTTCATCTCAGTATAAGCAACCGGGCGGTTCGGCCAGGAAATAAGTTTCCGGTCAGGCCGCCCGGCTTTTATTTCATTTAATAGAGTTCGTTCTGTCCGACTTCTGTGAAAAGTTTGGCAAGCTTCTCTATCACCGGCTTCACATAGCGCTCACCTTTCTCGGCCGAAGCTTTCTTAGGATTCCCTACCCCACTATCCACAGTAGCTTTATCCCAATGGCGCGGTGCCCATCCCACCTTTTCGTTCAGAGAAGGAATGGCAAAAGGTCTGGAATCTCCGTCTCCCGCTTCATTCAGGTTTACCAGCTCCGGGTGATAATACATCATCACGGACGTTTCCTGCTCACCGGCATGGTCGTCTATCTCCGCTTCGAAATATCCTTTAGTGGGAACAAGGCTGAACCAGTCAGAAGCAATAATCATAAAATCGGGATAGGTAAAGGCAAGGTCGCGTATCATGCCTTTAAAGTTATTGCCGCCATGTCCGCTGATAATAATCAGCTTGCGTATTCCCTGGGCATAGAGGGAGGCAACGATATCCTCCAGAATGGCCTGCTGGGTGGAGTAACGGGTATGTATACAGAAAGGAAGTTCACGTTGTCCGGGATTGTGTGCACCAAAGCCTACAGGTGGCATCACCATACAACGGACACCGGAACGTTCCAGTGCCAATGTGGCGGCATCCACGGCAATGTCATGGGGCAAAATACAATCAGTGAGATACGGAAGATGCAGATTATGGGGCTCCGTTGCCCCCCAAGGCAGTATGACAACATCATACTTCACGTCTTTCACTTTTCCATAACAGGAAACAGTAAGGTCAATTTCTCTTTTTTCCATGTTTTATTTATTTTGGGGGATGTATTTAAATATTAACTATTAATTATTAGGTCTTAAGGCTGCGCTATCACACTGCAAAATTAATATTTAATAGTTAATAATTAATAGTTAACGCTTATTGCTTGCGGTATTCTTTCGGAGACATTCCGGTGTGGTGCTTAAAATATTTGCCAAAGAAGGATTGATTGGCAAAGTGAAGTTCATCGGATATTTCCTGAATACTCATCTCAGAAGACTTCAGCAGAGCTTTGGCTTCCAAAATCACAAGGCTGTCTATCCATTCTCCGGCTGTCTTTCCACTGACTTCTTTTACGGCAGTAGAGAGATGTTTAGCAGTCAGGAACATCTTATCGGCATAATAGGCAACGCTGCGTTCCATCTTATACGATTCGGAGATGGCACGGATGAAACGCTCGAAAAGATCTTCTTTCCGGGTTTTGGTCTTCCTCACTGCCGGCTCATTTCCCTGATAGATGCCATATATTTCATAGAACAGAGAAAGTATCAATCCTTGCGTAATTTCTTTACGGAACGGATTATCTTTCAATTTCACTTTCTTCTGGAGGAAAGAATAATATTCCTGCACAGCTTCCATTTCTTCTGGCTTGAGGCGAACACAGGGTTGCTCCTTAATCATAAAAAATAAAGGGAACAACTGTTGCACCGTGGGGAGCACATCATCAATGAACTGCCCGGAAACCACAATGAAAACACCGGTAAAGTCGTCCGAACGTTCCACTTGCTGCAAAATCTGTTCGGGCAGGGTGACTACAAGCACGCCTTCGGTAAGTTCATGTTCTTTCAGGTTGATGCGTATCCGGCAGTGACCTTTCAGGCAAAGCGTCAAGCAAGATGCATTCAGACGCGTAGGGTAACCGAACAAAGGGATGTCCCCTATATTATCGAATATGGCAAAATCATTTCCTATAAAATCCATTGCCGGAAAACGGCGAATAGTTGCGATGTCTACGTTCTTTATATTTTTCATCTCCCTTTCTTATTTCTGCGGCAAACATAAGCAATATTTCCCTGAAAACCGTCCGAATTATCCTAAAAAAAGAAAAAGGGAACATTTGCCATAAGAAAGGGCTCATGAAAATATGCTCTTGCAATAATTTCATAAGCCCTTGCAATAAAATTACAAGCCCTTGCAATATTAAATTTAGACCTTAAACTAATTCATTATCTTGAAACCGATAAAGAAGGTACGAGGCTGTGTCGGCCCGTAAAAGTAACCGGAATCGCGGAACTCACCTTTATCGAGGTCTTTCTGGAAACTGTTGAAGATGTTCTGCACGCCGGCATTGAGCTGCAACTTGATGTGATCGTGCAAAACAAAGGTATAATTGAGTTTCAGGTTGAGGTCGAAGAAGTCGGGAGTATTCTCCATACGGTCTTTCGTGATGTTACAGAAAGCTCCCTCCGGCGCATCTACCGGTGCGTAGTGCGGAACAATCATCTTGCCGGTGTAGATACCTGACAAAGAGAAGTCGAAGTTCTTCAACGGTGCGGAAGAGAAAGTGAAATAACCGTAGTAATCCGGAGTACGCATCATGCGCTTGGTGGTCAGTTCTTCATCATCTACTTCTGTCCAGACTTCCGCTTCCGTATAGCGGCTACGTTGTGCAGTGAACCCCAACTGAAACTGTGCCTCTTTGCCATGAGCTATTTTTGCATCCAAATTAACACCGTATACACGTGCACCATTACCATTACGACGCTCTTTAATCTTGTCTCCATTCTCATCTTTTCCGATGTCTTCCAATACAAATACGTGGCGCAGATCAGTATAGAAACCTTCCAACAAGATATTTGCCTGCCAATGTCCCAGATGCGTACTCCAGTCCACAGAGCCGCTGTAACTGTTGGAACGCTCCTCGCGCAGGTTGTCAGCCAGTTTAATCTGAACACCTTCGCCACCCACAGCCGTCACGTGCAAATCTTCATCATAAGCTTGCGGCGCACGGAACCCGGTGGAGTACGTCAGACGTGCCTGAAAATCCTCAGTAGGTTTGTAGAGAAAATTGATACGGGGACTAAAGATTAACTTATCAATCAGGTTATGCTTGTCCAAACGGGCACCTACCAACATAGTTAACTGACGCATTTTCCATTCATTTTGAACAAAGGCACTGGCTATACGTACATCTTGTTTCATATCGCGATGATAACCGGTCATGACATCATGCAAAGAGTTATTCTGGTATTCCAGACCACCGGTGAAGGTGGCCGGAGCGAAGAGGCAATTATTCATATTGCCGACATACATGCCACCGGCAACCCAGGTCAGGTCATCGGTCTTGCCATAAGCATTCATATCTTGCTGGGCACCATAATAGCTGTTTCTGTCTGTGTGTTGAATAGAACCATAGAGAGAAATCTTATGCTTATACTCACGCCAGAACAGGTCGTAGCTGGCACCACCACTGTTGATGATGTGCTTGGTCTGCTCTGTGATGTCAGATTCATGGGGCTGAAGGTCAAACTTATTACCGCCACGGCGAAACTCATTGGTGGTGTGATACTCCAGATTGATGCGGCTGAAATGCGTAGGACGGTAGTAAGCACGGAAACCGAAAGTATTCATGTTCAGTTTGCCAAGTTCGGAGAAACCATCATCATCGCGGTCATAAGGATTGCGGTTACGATAGCTTTCATATAAGGCAATGCCGTAGGAGTTATCTTTTGCTACCAGAGAGACGTTACCGCCCATATATTGTTCCCATGACTGACCATCCATACAAGAGAACATGCTCGATACCTGAAAGGAGTTGCTGATGGGATCTTTAGTGATAATATTGATAGTGCCGCCCACCGCATTCGCTCCGAACAAGGCAGAACCACCGCCACGCACCACTTCCACCCGTTCTATCATGTTCACAGGCATTTGTTCCAGACCATACACACCGCTAAGAGCGCTGATGATAGGACGGCTGTTAATCAAAATCTGAGAATACGGCCCTTCCAGTCCATTGATACGCACCTGCGGGAAGCCACAGTTCTGGCAGTTATTCTCTACGCGCAGACCGGACTGGTAATTCAGTGTTTTCGCAAGGTCGGTGGAGTTCACCATCTCAAAAAGCTTGGCACTCATCACGTTGACAACTACCGGAGCTTCTTTCCGGCTCACCTCGTTACGGTTGGCAGACACTACCACTTCATCGGTCATAAAGCTCTCTTCAGCCATCGGGAAGTGTACGACTGCGGTGAAATCCTTGCTGACAGTCACTTCTTTTTCTTGTGTTTTATATCCCACAGCCGATACGCGAAGTGTATATTTCCCTGCGGGAAGCTTGCGGAATTCAAACTGACCTTCTTCATTAGAGACTGTTCCCTGACCGTTTTCTTTGATTAATATAGTTGCATAAGGTATGTTTTCTTCGGTTCCTTTCACAATCACGTGACCGGAAATCATGTTGCCTTCCTTTATAGGATTCACGGCATAGAGACTGATGCAAGCCACCGCAAGCACCAGCACAAGTATATATTTTTTCATTAATTTGCGCTCAAAAATGTATTAATTGAAATAATAAGCGAAGCTTTGCAGTAGTTAGTAGTTAGTAGCAAGTAGTTAGTAGTTAGTAGTTAGTAGTTAGTAGTTAGTAGTTAGTAGAATAGTCCCGTTATAAAAACGGTTATAATCCGGACTATCTTCTACTTACTACTTTACTACTTGCTACTAACTACTAACTACTAACTACTAACTACTAACTACTAACTACTAACTACTAACTACTTATCGTGCTTCGCACGATAATTTACGCCGCGAGCGCCGGCGGAGCACGAAGAGATATGGTCTGTTTTAACTCTCCCTTCACTAAGGGGGTCAGTCGTTCGGCTTCCAGCACAGCCAGAAGTGCCCTCATAGGATGTAATTCCTGATATACATCAACCTCCGGAGCTTGGAAAGTTGACAAACGACCTATAACGACAAGTTCGGATTTCGAGTGTGTATGCTTACCATGAAAAGGGTGGGAATGCGTAATAATCACTCCATTGACGTAATGAACATGGGTAAATACTGTAATACTTGTCTGATATGCCACAAACAGCACCAACAAGCATACAGCTCCTATGATTCTTTTTACCTCTTTATTCACGTCTCTACAGTACTATTAAAAATTGCGACTGCAAAGATAGTGATTATTTTTCCACTTTTCCAAACAAGTACTCATAATCGCGCTTAGCGGCCGGCACTGTCCACTCTTCGGGAATAAACTTCCACTGCCCCAACGCATGTGGTTCAATCACACCTTTCTTCTCGATGTATTGCATCAGATAATAGCGCAAATCTTTATCCGTAGAGAACAGAATACGGTCTTTCAATTCATCTTGAGAAATGCCGGCGCCTTTAGTCAATAATTCTCCACCACCGTTACCACGATACGAATTCAATGCCACTCTATACATCTTGTCCATAGAAAAAGGAGTGCCATCGGCCATACTGATAATAGTCACCTTTTCCCTGCTGGGTTTCGTCACATCCACCGTGTAAATGATTCCGGCAGCCGAATCGAAGTTAAAACTAAAGTTCTGGAATGAAGCGCGGTCATTTGCTCCTTCACGGCGTGTCTTACGCAACAACAGCAAATGGTCGTCAGGAGATTTCATCCGGTTTGTCCATAGATCATATGACATTTCCAGAGCATCTTTCACCTCCTTGCCGGACAACTTCATAGTATAGAGCATATTTTCATACTTATACAGATTGAACATATCACTCACAAAGACGTCTCCCTTGCTAATCTCCGTATCGTATGACAGAGGGGCGGAAAGAGATATTTCAGCACCGGTGATTTCGAGTTGCAACGTATGAATCAGGTCGATGAAAGCCGATGAACCAAAGTAGGCGGGACGTGTAGATATCGTCTCGGTGAAGCAACCGATCTTCTTGGACACAAAGTCCTGAACAGCATCGAACTGAGGAGCAAAATGTTTTATGAAATCTTCGCTCACACCATAGTCCTTCGTTTCCGTCAACGCTCCGTGAATCTGTTTATCTATCACTTTTCCATCACGCAGTTTCAAGGTGACATCCGCATTTGCCACAACAATTCCCTTACTTGCCGGGTCCATAATCAATACAGAGTCTCCCGCTATGTTTTTAATCTTTTTCAATTCACGGGCATGGTCGTGTCCCATCAATACAATATCGAATCCGGGGACATTGCGAGCCACTTCCACAGAAGCATTCTCACGATATTTGCCTCCCATCAACAGTGCATCCTGTCCGGCATGGAAAATACCGATCACCAAGTCAGGCTTCTCTTGTTCGCGGATAATCTTCATCCATTTGCGGGCAGTTTCCTCCATGTCGTCAAAGCGCAAACCGCTCCATAAGTTTTCTGACAGCCACACGGGAATGGCAGGAGTAATCATACCCAGCACCACAATCTTTACGCCGTCACGTTCCAATACTTCATAAGGTTTGAAGTGTGTTTTTCCCGTAGTCGTATCAATGATATTAGCACCCAGAACCGGGAATTTGCAGTCATCCGCCCAACGATCGAATACAGCACGTCCGGTTTCGACATCATGATTACCCATATTGCCGGTGCTGTATCCCATGAAGTTCAGCGTCTCGGCCGCCAGATGCGGAGAAACAGTATCTATATAATTGTAATAATAAGCACAAGGCTGACCTTGCAGGATGTCTCCATTATCCAGAAGCAACAGATTATCCTTATAAACCTCGCGCTCCTTCTGCACAAGAGCATACACACGCGCCAAACTTCCCTCTGCTTCATGACGCAGTATAAAGTCATAAGGGTAATAGTTCCCATGTATATCGCTGGTTTCTATAATTTTCAGCTTAACAATCTTGTCCTGAGCCGACAAGGCTCCTATCAGAAAAAATATACATCCTAAAAAAAAGTAAGCTCTCTTCATAGTAATAAGTTATTTCTTTGGTTGTTCTATATCCAATGGATGCGTAAACATAAATCTGGCTCCATCCGTATACCCCGGATCCACCCAGATTTCTCCTCCCCATTTTTCTACCGTCAGTTTACAGATGGACAAGCCCAATCCTGTGCCCTGAACATACTCATTTAGTTTTTCAAAGCGTTCAAATACAAGCTTCTGCTTCTCCAACGGAATACCCGTACCTGTATCCGATACCGAGAAAATAGCCACTCTCTTATTCTCATCCACTTCCAGCTTCAAAGTAATCTTACCATTTCTGGTGAACTTATCGGCATTTGAGAGCAAGTTTATAATGACCTGTTGCAAACGCTGCGTATCAGTACGCATATCCATGCTCTCACGGTCACATTCAAAGATAAATTCATTTTCCGATTTACGAGCCTGACTGACGGAAGCCAATACACGTTGGCACAGCGGCACTACATCACAATTTTCAAAAGTAAATGTAACCCGGTCGGCCTCCAGACGTGAAACATCCAATATATCATTAATCAGGCGGAGCAGCAAGTCTGAATTGGTTTTGATAATATCCACATAACCTTGCTGTTCATCTTCCGAGCTTCCCCCCGAAGCCAGTACATCCGAAAAACCAACAATTGCATTCAGTGGAGTACGTATCTCATGACTCATATTGGCAAGGAAAGCACTCTTCAGGCGGCTTGATTCTTCTGCACGATCTTTGGCTTCCCTCAAAGCGCTCTCGGAATCTTCCAGTTCATCTTTTAGCTTCTTAGTGTGGTAGTAGAAGTATAACGAGACAAACAATCCTGTCAACAGCACAACCAAGATAGTGCCCACCGTCCAGATGTGATATTTATATTGCTCATAGAATGACGGAGTTTCATTCACCATTTCTATCGGCTGATGGATGAAAGACAAATCCAACTTCTTTTCTTTCACAATCTTGCTGTCCATCATCACTTTGTTCGGGATCACTTCCACCTCTACCCTATCACTGTCGGGTCCTTGCAACAAGCGGACAGCCTGATGCGCCATATCCTTGCCCAATGGCCGATAAGCAGGATTAATGCCCCCCACAGCCCAGTAACCGATGCCGACAGAAGTAATGGAGAACGTGGGTATATCACCGGCAGCCTCCATCATCGTATAAGTAGCATTCCGCATGAAATATCCGTCATACATATCTACCCGCCATGTACCCAGCAACACAGCCGTATTTGGAGGCAGCTCATGCAACTTGTCACTTATCGTATAAATCGTATTTGTCCGTCCATCCAGCAGAATCAGATTCAGCTCCGGGTGTTTCTTCATTTCTGCCACCACGTGTGCCTGCAAAGAGACACCACCATAGCTATTATCAGAAATAAAAGCCACATTCCTGGTGTCAGGATATAGTTTCTTTATCAGGTTGACGTTGGCTTCCACATCATATTCGTAAACAAAGCCAGCCTTGATTGAAGAATCAGCATAGTTATCAAAAAAGTCTACTGCATCAGGCATCCATGTTTTCAGGTCGACAGAGTCATCCGGAAGAATGATAGCATTGCGGCTTGCCAGTGCAGTCAGTACCGGAATATTTCCCCGAACAGAGTCTTCTTGCGACAAATAGGCCGCCCAGGCTTCTTGACCAATTAATACAAGTAATACGGGAGCACGTTTTCCTTGATATTTATCTAATATCTCCTTCATTTTGGATTTCCACAGAGGAGACTCTGAAAAACTCTTGCAGTTCATATTTTCCAGAGCTATCGGAGCTTTTCCGCCCAGACGCTCAAATTCTTCCATAAAATCGTAGATATTTCCGGAAGTCTGGCGTGCATCCGGGTTATACGAGCTGATAATCAACACCGGGTGTTCCCCGGTTACCGCAAAGGTCGGTGATAGGCCAAAAAGGGATACCAACAGGAAAAGAAGAAAGCTATATGTAATTTTCCTAAATAAGCCCATTTAGTAAATATAGAGGTTTGTTGCTGCAAATATACAACAAAGTTATAAGTATAGAAAACAAAGTAGTTGAATTAAAAAAAAAAGACTCTCAATTATTTTTTTATCGCCGCTATCCTTGTCCACTCTTCTTTTTACACTTACCTTCGCAACTCGTAACATATTTTTTCATCACTAATTCTTATATTAAATAATATGAGTAAGATGACAAAGAACAAATCAGAGAAAGCAGTAAAAAAAAACTGCAAAAGAGAGCGAAAACAACAGTAAACAATCTATTAAACAAGAAATTAAAGCGAAGAGAGGACCCAAAAAAGGAGCTACAATTACAAAAATAATCGCCCGACGGGACCTGGTAGAAAAAGCATATTTAACACTCTACTTTACCAATTGCTTGGATGTATCTCCGGAAAACGGATTGACAACTCTTGCAGATTTCTTATACAAAAAAGAAAAATTTCTAAAGAATAATGGTAAACAGATATCAGTCAAGACAATAAGACATGAATTGTCTGACATTGCCAAAGAATGTAACTACAAAAACCCAAGAAGAAACAAGAAATAATAATAACAAAAACAGGTATGAATTAGTGTTGAACAACATGTTGCAAAAGGACCTACCTTTGCCCCCGCATTAGCAAAGATTAAGCCCCATAAGAGAGAAGATGCCGCTTTATCCCAAAAGCAGCATCTTCTTTTTTCAGGTCCGCACATAAACAATTGCTGAAGCAAATAAAATTTAAAAAAATATTCAATTAAGAAACAACGTAATGGAAAACATTTTCAAAATGTCCCTATTCATGCCCCCTATCTCGCCAATAAAGGACCAGGCAACCGGAAAAACCGTGAAATACGCCACACTGACTCCGCTACGGACCATGAATCTGGATGAAGTATACCAACTTATCACTTCCAATGAAAGACTCACCGCCCTCACCCTCGAAGTACGAAATGCCGCACTCCGGGGGGATGATAAAGCCTGCCGCCTCCTCAAGCAGCAGACACTGCCCTACGTGACTCCCTGCGGAGTCTTCACCCGCCGACGAAGCGACTGTCTGGAGGAAACGTCCGGACTCGTAGTAGTCGACATCGACCATCTCGAATCCACTGAAGAAGCCGAAAAACTACGGCAGCAGTTATTCGACGATCCCTACCTGCATCCCGCATTAGTGTTCATTAGTCCCACCGGACGGGGCGTGAAAGCCTTCGTGCCCTGCGCTCCCCAACAAAGCATCACAGATGCAATCCACTGGGCCATGAGCTACGTACACTGCATATACGACGCCGACCACCAGCAATCGGGAAAAGGAGTCGATACATCGGGAAAAGACATCGTACGCTCCTGCTTCCTCTGCCACGACCTGGGGGCGTTTTTCAGAACAGGCTATTAAATATTAATTGTGAATATGGAACCATTATCTTCATTGCATCTCCTGACCGAAGCCGTCAGGAATGCCGGAGCGGACATCGCTCCCAGCTATCAAGAGTACATACAACTGGCTTTTGCCGTCGCCACCGACTGCGGCGAAGCGGGACGCGCTGACTTTCTGGCCTTGTGCAGCCTCTCACCCAAGTATGACCGGCAGGCGGCCGACAAACTGTTCAGCAACGCCCTGAAGACCGGACGTAATGATGTGCACATCGGCACTGCCTTCCACCTGGCCGAGCTGTGCGGAGTAAAAATCCAGGCTGAAATTTCAGGCCCCGTGGGTACAGTGGGTACAGAAGTTCACCCGCCTTCTGGCACACACACACGCACACGCGTAAAAGAGGTGTACCCGCAGGAGAATAATGAATCTCCATGCGAGGAAGACACCTCATCGGGCAGTGCTCCGCTCTCTCCTCTGCCCACATTCGATAAGCACATCCGGTGGCCCTATCCCCTGGAACGCATCATGAGTTGTGCCAGCTCCGATGCCCAGCGCGATATCCTGCTGCTGGGGGCATTCACCACATTGGGCTCCACCATGGGGTGGCACGTCCGGTGCGCATACGGAGGAAAGATGATATCGCCCTGCCTGCAGACTTTCGTTTCGGCCCTATCCGCATCGGGAAAAGGCGTGCTATCGCTGGTGCGCCTGCTGGTGGAACCCTTTCACGATGAAATACGCAAGGAAGCACTCGAAAAAATGGCATGCTACCTACGCGAAAAGGCAAAGTACGACGCACTGGGCAAAGAACGCGCCAAAGCCGAAGTTCCGGTGATGCCGCCCAACAAGATGTTCCTCATCTCAGGCAACAATACAGGAACGGGTATCCTGCAAAATCTGATGGACTCCGACGGTACCGGACTGATATGCGAAAGCGAAGCCGACACCATATCCTCTGCCATCGGCTCGGACTACGGGCATTGGAGCGACACCCTGCGCAAGGCTTTCGACCACGACCGACTGGCCTACAACCGACGCACCGACCGGGAATACCGGGAAGTGAAAAAGACGTATCTTTCCGTACTCGTATCCGGCACTCCCTCACAAGTGAAGTCCCTGATACCCAGTGCCGAAAACGGACTTTTCTCCCGAAAGATTTTCTACTATATGCCCGCCATACAACACTGGCAAGACCAGTTCGACCGGAACGACCGGGACCTGGAAGAGACCTTCATCCAGATGGGCATGGAATGGAAAGAAAAACTGAAGACCATCTTCATGGGCGGAATTTTCACCCTGCACCTTTCCGACGGTCAGAAGGAGGAGTTCAACCGTTTGTTCTCCCAACTCTTCACGCGTTCCGAGGTGACAAACGGCAACGAAATGTCGGGCAGCATAGCACGTCTGGCCATCAACATCTGCCGCATCATGGAAGTGGTGGCCATGCTGCGCGTGCTCGAAAGCGGGGATATAGCCACTTCGCCCCATCTTTCGCCCGACCCCGGCACTTCTGCCGACAATCTGAAGGACCACATCATCAGTTTATGGAACCTCGCCATCACCGACGAGGATTTCCACGCCGTGCTGTCGATGGCCGAATGCCTGTATCGCCACGCCACCCATATCCTCTCCTTCCTGCCCGCCACCGAAGTGACCCGTCGGAGCAATGCCGACCGGGATGCGCTGATGGAGTGCATGGAAAGGCAATTCACACGGACTGAATTCCTGAAAAAGGCCGAAGAGATGGGCATAAAGCCCGCCACCGCTGCAACCTGGCTGAAACGGATGACGAAAAATGGGCTGGTGGAAAATAAGGATGGAAAAGGCACGTATCAAAAACCTTGATACAACAACGCACGCACGTATATATATAAACGTGCGTGCGCACGTGTGTGTGTGTGTGTGCCAGAAGACGGGTGAACTTGTGTACCCACTGTCCCCATCCCCCCTGTTTTTCCTTTGCGCTGCCGGACCTCACCTTTACGATGCTCAAGCTCACCTTTACGCCGCTCAACCTTAGGTTTAAGGTTCCCCAAGTGCACCCGCTATCAGGGCCACCTGGGCAGGTGTATACGTGCGCGAACGGGGAGAAAGTCCCATGGCGGACAAATCATCACGCAGACCGGGATAAAGGTCAATCCAATGTTTCAGCTTACGGAAAGCGGACTCGGGACAGAGATTGGGACAATAGAGCTGGGCAAGTTCAGTACGCCCATAGGTACGGATTTCAAAAGAGTTCATATCTGATATTCATGTGTTACGTTTCATCAAATGTAGCTATAAATCATGACATTATCAAATATACGCATGTAAATAACAGACAAAAACCGACGCTAATCCACCCTTACACTCCGAAAGGGACAAATGCCCCTGCCCCCTGCATTACCTTTGCATCGTTGAGCTCAACATCGTGATTTTTTTAATTTTTAATTATTAATTTTTAATTTGTCTACATCCTATGATTCGTTACAAAAAGTATCAAGTGACGGGCGAAAATAGCCCGCTGAAAGGTCTCTGGTATGCACGTCCCGTGATTGAAGAGACTTTCGACATCGAGAAGCTTGCCAAACACATGTCCAACCACACCACCCCCTCCTCGAGCGGTGTCATCAAGGGAGTGCTGACCGACATGGTTTCCTGCACCAAGGAACTGATTCTGGACGGCAAGAATGTGAAAATGGACGACTTGGCCATTTTCTCCGTGGGAATTGTCAGCAAGAAAGGCGCATCGTCTGCCGCCGACTTCACACTGGGCAACAACGTAAAGGGGTTGAAGCTCCGGGCCCGTGCTACGGGAGAGTTGAGCAACGCCCAGATTAATCTGGAGGGACAACTGAAGGAGTCTTCCATGTACACTGTGGAAGGCACTCCGTCAGGCAATAAGCCCGGAGGAGGTTCGGGGTCAGGTTCGGGCGAAGGGGGCTTGGAGGAGGACCCGCTGGGATAAAATCCAAAGCCTTTTGATTTACCACCTCTAATTTTTATTTTTTAATTTCAATTTTTAATTCTCAAGCTGTCATGAATGAAGAAAGAAAGTCGAAATCTGTATGGGGCATTGTTCTCAAAGTAATCATCACTGTGGCTACTGCGATTGCAGGGGCTTTAGGGTTAGGCTCCTGTAAGTAGCTATGCGCACGATTACGCTGCTCATTATTCATTGCTCGGCCACGCCTCAGGGCGTGGGCCTGAGCTTTGAGGATTGCCGCCGCGACCACATTCGGCACCGCGGTTTCAGTGACATCGGTTATCATTTCTATGTGACCCGTGACGGTGAGATTCACCGGGGTCGTCCGCCGGAGAAAATCGGCGCGCATTGCCTCAATCACAACCGGCACTCCATCGGCATCTGTTATGAGGGCGGGCTGGATGCCAGAGGTCAGCCGGCTGACACTCGCACGCTGGAGCAAAAAGCCTCGCTGCTGGCTCTTCTCCGAGAGTTGAAATGCATCTTTCCACGTGCGCTGATTGTAGGGCATCATGACTTGAATCCGGTGAAACCGTGTCCTTGCTTCAATGCGGAAAGGGAGTATAGGGGGCTGTAAAAGGCTCCCTATTGCAGGGTTATGAATCAAACGGACTATCTTAATTCCCCTCCTCCAGTCGGAGGAGGGGTGCCCAAAGGGCGG